>CAEZYU010000006.1_pt1 | contig 37702 bp, 22 predicted proteins | sample 7265681 | NCBI WGS metagenome assembly CAEZYU01 (sample SAMEA6813940, study PRJEB35770) | freshwater metagenome | biome: Freshwater; feature: Freshwater reservoir; material: water | place: Czech Republic | collected 2017-04-14 | depth 30m m | reverse complement strand
GGGGCAACTCCGACACTTCCTGCGTTCATCACCGATGGGTTATCAGGTGATGATGTCTACCTGTGTTACACGGGGGGAACTACCGGCATGCCAAAGGGCGCCATGTGGCGACAGGCCGACTTTTTGGTTTCAGCGCTGGGGGTTCGCAGCCGGTCTGGTGAGGAGTTTGAGACCCTTGACCAACTCGTGGCCGAGGCACACGGCCGAGTACGAGCACTTCCGGCTCCCCCACTCATGCACGGTGCGGCACACTGGAATGCCCTGTCGGCATGGATTGCGGGTGGGGCTGTGATTATCCAAAGCGTGGTCGATCACTTTGATCCCGAGGATGTGCTCTCTACCGTAGAGCGCACTGCTGCCACCTCGCTGCTCCTCGTGGGCGACCCGATGGCTCGCCCGCTCCTTGACCAACTCGCGCAAGAGAAGATCGCTGGCCGCGTCAGGGATCTGAGCTCGCTGCGGCACCTGCTTTCGGGAGGTGCCGTGCTGTCTGAAGGGGTTCAGGCTCAACTGCTTGAGTACCTCCCACAGATCAGCATTGTTGATGTCTTAGGCTCAACCGAAGCGGGCAGGCAGGGGGTCGCCAGGCGCTCTGCAGTAGACAGCACCTCATCAGGGTTTACTCCCGCAGCAACCTCGGTGGTTCTAAATGAGGATCTCAGCGGCACCTTGATGCCGGGCGATCCGGAGTCTGGATGGCTTGCCCAAACAGGGCGTGTACCGCTCGGATATCTTGGCGACCAGGCCAAATCCGAAGCAACGTTTCCGGTGATCGACGGGGTTCGCTACGCCATCGCAGGAGATCGAGCCCGTTTGACGAGCGATGGATCAATCGAACTCCTTGGTCGAGACTCAGCCTGTATTACAACCGGCGGAGAAAAAGTTTTTGCAGAGGAAGTTGAGACCGCAGTCAAAGCACATCGAGCGGTGTTCGATGCAGTGGTCTGTGGGCGGCCATCAGAGCGATTCGGTTCCGAGGTCGTGGCCATTGTTCAGCTTCGCGAGGGGGAGTTGGCAACCGATGATGAGATCCTCGCTGTCGCAGCTGAGCACATCGCACGGTACAAACTTCCGCGCAAGATTATCCGTAAGCAGCAGATTCTCCGGTCTCCTTCAGGCAAGGCCGACTACCGCTGGGCTAAGGAACAAGCCCAACTTGGGTAGCTCATCCACAACGCGAGCTAAACCGGAGGTGACTGGCTACTCCTTGGTAGCAACTGCATTTGGAGTGACATTCATCTTCGGCTCATAGGCCGCTGACTCGACCTCTCGGGCTTCGCCGCCAACTTGCACCCGCAAAGTGGTCCGACACGAGCTGCACGGGCCATAGAAGTCTTCGATGACCTCGAGTCGACATCTTGGACAGGTGAACTCGAGCTGCTGATCTTCAGTCACCATATGAGCTTGCCACGAACTGCACCCGAGGAGTGCGACTCAGCCGGAACATGCCCCTGTGGAAACCCTCACTCCCATCCCCATGTCATCCACCGGATACGAAGCGGATACCCCCCGATTATTTGGTTGAATTCACAGGGTTGATCCCCTATCGATCCACAGGGACTCTCTCGTAAAATCCTCATATGGAATCATTCAATAGTGCATGCACTACCCAGGGAACACAGTTCGAACTCCACCTTGCCGATGGGACCGTGCAACAAGTTGAAGGTGCCGACGCATATCAGCAGGAGCAGTCAATGACTACCTTTTTCTGCTCAAACGCTGGGCGGCAGACAGTGGATTGCTGGTCTGTTCGTGTGGCGAGCTTTCGCACGGACTCCATTCTGTGGATCCGACGCCTCGAGGCTGCATCCGCCGAGATTCGCCACCTGAAACCGGCATGAGCAATCTAAAAAACATTCGACCGAGTCCGAGGGTTGAGATGCGTAGCGGTTCAGTGAAATCCCATCCGCCGAACTACCAGCAAGGCTCCCCCACGGGCTAATCTCAGAGTCTGTCTGCTCCGAGCAGTCGGCACTCAACTTATGACACAACTCACTTCAGAGAACTCATCCCCGACGGCCGAACCTCGAGTTCTTGTTATTGGGGCAGGCCCCGCAGGACTGACCGCAGCCTTCGAACTCGAAAAAGGTGGCGTGCACAGCACCATCTTGGAAGCAGACGACATCGTCGGGGGGATCTCTCGATCGGTTGAGCGCGACGGATACCGATTCGACATCGGAGGCCACCGCTTCTTCACCAAAGTTCCGGAGGTAGAAGCCCTGTGGCATGAGATCCTCCCTGATGAGGATTTTCTTCTTCGGCCACGGATGAGTCGGATCTACTACGGCGGTAAGTACTACGACTACCCGATCAAGCCGGTGAATGCCCTTGTCAACCTAGGCCCGATTGAGGCTTTGCGTTGTATTGGATCGGCGCTCTGGGTGCGTATTCGGCCGCCAAAAGAGCAGAAGACTCTAGAGGACTACATCGTCGCCAATTATGGTCGGCGCCTCTTTGATCACTTCTTTAAGACCTACAACGAAAAGGTCTGGGGAGTTCCAGCATCGGAGCTCTCAGCAGACTGGGGAGCACAGCGAATCAAGGGCATGTCGCTGTTTGCGGCGGTCTGGGAACCTATTCGATCCAAGTTTGCCGGACGCCGTAAGGGTTCGGCGCAAGTCACAAGCCTGATCGAGGAGTTCCAGTATCCAAAATATGGTCCTGGCATGATGTGGGAGCGCTGCACCGAGCTTGTCCAAGCCTCTGGCTCCAAGGTTCTCATGGAGACGCGAGTTGAGAAGGTCGACCACTCCGGGGGTGCCGCTACTGCAGTGTGGGCACGCACGAACGGCGGCGAGTTGACTGAGTACCCAGTTGATCACGTTGTTTCCTCGATGCCTTTTCCGTTGCTGCTTCGCGCAATGAACCCGCAGCCTCCGAAAGAGGTCCTGAGCGCCGCAGATGACCTTCACTTCCGAGACTTCTTGACGGTTGCACTTGTGGTTCCCGAGTCCGCAGGGTTTCCAGATAACTGGATCTACATTCACTCTCCTGATGTGATGGTGGGTCGAATTCAGAACTTCGGTTCTTGGTCTCCGTATCTGGTGAAAGATGGCAAAACCTGCTTGGGACTGGAGTACTTCGTCTTTGAAGGAGACGAGCTCTGGAATGCAACGGATGAAGAACTCATTGCACGCGGCACCCGAGAACTCTCCATGCTCGGCCTCGGCGATGCTGCGATAGTCGAAGCCGGATACGTCGTCCGCCAGCCAAAGGCCTACCCGGTGTACGACGAGTTCTACGCAGATAACGTCTCGGTCCTGAACGACTGGATTGTTGAGCACACTCCGAATGTGCACCCTGTTGGACGAAACGGGATGCATAAGTACAACAACCAAGATCACTCGATGCTCACTGCGCTGCTGACGGCTCAGAACATCCTTGGTACTGGCAATCACGATATCTGGACAGTAAACGTGGACGAGGACTATCACGAGCAGTCCGAGTCGACAGCTAGCTCAACAGGACGCGATGCTCCAGTGATAGCCCGAGATGCCGCACGGGCTGCGTCTCGTTTGGGCTAGTTGCCTTTTTGGGCTGTTTCTGGAGCAGCCAGCAACTGAGGGATCAGCCACTCGGCGTGCTCTCTGAGTGCAGTTCCCGACAGATGTAATCCATCTGGGCGATCCGTATCTAGGTGACGTGAGTCTGTCCACGCTCCGGCCTCAATGACTGTTGCTCCCGTTTGGGCTGCTGCTGAACGCACCGACTCAGACCAAGCATCTGTCCATGACTGATCGCAGCTCGTTCGACGGTTACTTGCAACGCAGTAGAACTCGCCAGCTGGTCGGGCAGGGGAAACGAGAAACACTTTGGCACCCGTAGACCCAGCGATCTCAATTGCGTCTGTGAACGTTTTCTCTCGTACGGCAGCTCCCTCTGCTGAGAGGAACTCCGGATCATCAACGCCAAGGAGATCGATCACGACTGTTGTGTAAATCAAGACTGCGTCAGGCTCAATGCCGAGCACATTTGTTGCCCAAGATTCTCGCCAATTCGGGCAACCCTCGGGACCGTAACTGCATCCCAGCTGAGTTCGATCCCAGATTTGTACTCGTGGGTCAGCCACGGCTCGCAGACCATTCGAGACTCCTCGACCTGTGGAATCCCCTAGAACAAGGAGCTTGAGCTGAGTTTGGCAAGCAGGCGCATCTGGATCCGCAAGCTCCCCGACTGTTGCAACATCCATCTCTGAATCCGAACCGAACTGTGGAGCGTCTGGTGCAACGGGGATGCACACCGTAGTGGGTGGAGACGAAACTGCAGGCTGAGCATCTTCTGATCCGGCAGCAACGACTTGGCCTGGGTCGGCAACCTTTCCGAGAGTCTCCTGAACCATCTCTTGCGGAGTTGGTGTACGCGGCCAAGCAACAAAGATTGCCAGTGCCGTGATGCCGCAGAGCAGGCCACCTGCCGAACCAAGACGCTTCCAAGAGACTCGTCCCATCACGACTGGCTGCTCGATGATGCGATGAACTAGCGCTGCCAAAGAGAGGCTCAACCCAATGACAATCACCGAGCGGCTAAGAAGCGTTCCCTGCGAGCCGAGAGCAACAATGAGTGGCCAATGAATCAGGTAGACGGCATATGAGCGTTCCCCAATCCATACGAGCGGAACCCAAGCCAAGGCTCGGGTAGCCACAGGGTTGGTCACTGCCGATGCAACAGTTGCGCAGGCTGCGAGGGCAATGAGCGTAAAGCCACCGCGGTGTAACCAACCTTGCTCAGGCACGAGGTTAAACAATAAGAAAACTAGGGTGACAAACCCTGCTGCGCCGCAACTTCCGACCACGATCCGCCCACCTAGGCTGCGGGGACCGCTGAAGAGTCCGAACTTTTTCCAACCCCAGGCAAGTGCTGCTCCAACGAGCAGAGCGATTGCCCGGCTAAAGGTGTTCAGATAGGCATCTTCCGGGCTTAAAATCCAGGAAATGTAGATCGAGCAGGATGCCAAAATTCCTAGTCCGAGCCAAACCACGGCGGCAGTCGTACGCCTTGCAAGTGCGAGTAGGCCAATGAGTACAACGGGCCACATGAAATAGAACTGTTCCTCGACTGCTAGCGACCAAAAATGCCTGAGCGGGGAAGGCCGAACGAATTCTTCGACGTACCCACCGTGAGAAAGCTGCCACCAGTTCGACACGTTTCCCACTGCGGCCGCTGTCTGCGATCCAAGTGCCCGCTGAGCATCGGCCCCCCACAGCTGAAACAACCCAGCAAGCGCCACGGCGCTGAGAACAATCCATGCCAGTGGCCAAAGTCTGCGGACTCTGCGAATCCAAAAACCTCGCAAGTCGATCGCCTGCTTGGCGTCATGCTCACGAATAAGAAGGGCAGTAATGAGGTAGCCAGACAAGACGAAAAAGACATCTACCCCAATGAACCCACCTGGTAGGGACCTCGGGTCGAGGTGGTACAGCACGACACTTGCTACGGCTAGTGCCCGCATGCCATCCAGTGCAGGCTTCCTTCGCGTCTTTCTGACCACGGCTGGTGCAAACAGCGGGTCTGTCAGGGAGGGCGTTGCTCCCGATTCCGTCATTGCTGCCCTGCGACTCTCAATGACTCTGGGCCGAGCCAGTCTGCAATAGTCCGTGAGTATGCATCAGTGAAGTGCAACCCATCAGGCCGAAATTCTGTATTGATTTCACCACCGGGTTGAGCCGCCTGCCATGAAGCAAGATCGAGTACCGAAGCGACTCCGGGCCGAAGGGAAACTGCTTCGAAAAGAATCTGATTGAGTCGATCAGTTCGGCCTGGATCAGATTCAGGAAGGCCAGAAAACCCTTGATCTAAACCAGCGTTGAAGTGTGACTGCGTGACTACCTGCACACTCGCCCCGGTGCTTCCGAGCAGGTCAATCGCCGAAAGAAACTCAGACAGAAGATAGTGATCTACAGCGGGGTCACCCACGTGACGGAAGCGATCATCGCCTTGGAACCGGCGATCTACGACTTCCCAGATACTCGAAGACAGCAGGATGATGTCTGGTTGAAACCCGTTGAGCCACCCAGGAATCTGTTGCGCCCAGTCACACTCCTCGCGGAAGAAATCAATATCTTGTTGAAAGCGGAAGGCACCCCCCCGTGCAATCGGACAGCCAAACTGTGCGGCGTTGAAAACTTGGATCCTTTGCGTTGAATCTGCGAACCTCTCGAGGCCGTACCCATAGCTATGGGCCACGGAATCGCCGACGACTAAGACTCGCGGGGCGCTCTTGGGCAAGACCTTTCTCGGGGTCGACACTTCTGGTGGTGCGGGAAGTGGAGTCTGCAGATTCAGAACACCAGATGCAGGCAGCTGCGCTGCTAACGAAGTTGCTGCTGCAGGAACAGTCGCAGTTACCCTGAGCTGAGACTCAATCCACACACGTATCTGAGCAGCGCCTTTGAGGCTCACTCCAACCCCATCTGGGCGAAGTGAAGGATTGAATTCTCCGCCTTCCCAGGATCTCATATAGCTCGCAAGGTCGAGCACTTGTAGGCCGCGGCTCTGAGCCACCTCGGCAAGTACTGCGTTGTATCGATCTACTCGGGCATCGTCATTTTCGTAGAATGCGGGAGCCGGAGAACCCTCACTGACGCCGAATCGCTCGGCTTGGCGCATTGCCTCTGCGGTTGGGTCGGGTTCAGGTGCAACCTCTGGAAGAACACTAGGTGGAAGAGTTCTCCGCATATGTGGAAGCGTGAGAAGAACGACTTTTGTGCTCGTCGAAGAAAGTTGGTCCACAAGATCAGCAACATCAGTCCGAAGAAAATCCTCGATCTGTGGAGACTCGGAGTATTGCCAAGCGGAATCGCGAGAGAGCCGGCGCGGCGACAGGTCGCGGCTCGTACCCGACACCAACGTGTACTCGGGCAGTTCGGTCTGAACAGAGGTGATCCAGTTCTGTCGAACCCCAGCGCATCGTTCTACATCTCGTTCAACTCGACCATCAGGAACGGCGATCCATCCGCCTAGAGCCAATCCGCAGTCGGCAGAGCTGTGTGCAGAATTTTGCAAACCCTCAGTGGTCGAGGGTTGCGCAGAGAAAGAGCCAACGAATCCATCACCGATCGAGAGTGCTCGCAGCGGCACCGGCGGCGGCAAAGTAGTGGGAGTAGAAGAAGAGATTGCCGAGGCCATCTGCAGCGAGGACTGCGGTTTGAGATTGCTCGTGACGAGGAAACTGCCAACAAGTACGGCTACGGCGACTACTGAACCGGCCTTGATCGCTGAGGGTCCCTTCAGTCGAACGCCCAGCCGAACTGGATTCTCGAGGATACGAAACATGAGGACAGCGCAGGGCAAGGTCACTGCGAGACGCAGGCCGAACAGCGGCCACTGCGCTAACCCTGTACGTGCTGGGGTCAGCCAGCAAAACACGGGCCAGTGCAGCAAGTAGACCCCATAGCTGATTCGACCGAGCCAGAGCAGCGGTGCGATCGAGAGTGCTCGGCTCAGAACACTTCGTTGTAGTCCTGCAAAGATGATTGTGGCAGTACAGATTGCCGTCAGGAGGAACCCCCACGGGTACAACCACTCACTCCGAAGTCTTGCGACATGCCAGAGCCAACCAGTCACGCAAACCGCGGCTAGGGCGACTACTAGCAGCAACCCCTGCAGCTTGACCGAACGCACGCGAGTTCGTCGAAGCGTGAAACAAGCCAACAGAGCGCCAATCAGAATCTCTGCTGCGCGCGTCTCGGTCCCAAAATAGGAGCGGTCAATTGCCCCCCTTGCAAGAAGCCCATTCGCAAGAGCTGACAGCACTGTCAGCGAAGCGAGCACTCCGATGAGCAACTGAAGTCGCTTTCGTTGGGGCCCTCGTCCGATCACAAGAAGCACTCCCATAATCACAACCGGGAGAATCAAGTAAAACTGCTGTTCTACAGCCAAGCTCCAGAAATGCTCGAGAGGGCTCGGGGCTGCAAATCTCGCACCGTAGGAACGGTCCGCTCGTATGAAGTGCCAGTTCAGAAGTGACAGCAGCGAGTAGGGAACATCTGACCGAAGGTCACGCAGCTGCTCTGTATCCCAGATGCCAACAGCACCCATAGCAACGACTAGCGCAATGGTCACCCAAGCCGCCGGCAGAAGGCGCCTCCCCCGCCGCGCCCAGAACCGGCGACAATCAACGTTCTCAGCCGAGGCCCACTCCCGAAGCAGAAGCGATGTAATCAAAAAACCCGACAGAGTAAAGAATGCCGATACTCCGAGGAATCCTCCGGGAAGCCAAGCGAACCTTGCGTGGTAAAAGAGCACTGCAAGAACGGCAAGAGCGCGTAGACCATCAAGCGAGGCAACTTGCCCCAAGGGCTCGCAATGGATGCCCTGCAGTCGCGAAGCCACAGGCCCAGGCTTCTCTGAGCCAACGTGAGTTCGAGTAGAGCTGCTCGGGGCAGCTACGTCGGCGTTGACCACGATCCCTACTCGATCACAGGTGGCCCGCTTGGGCGTATCTTCGACATGAGGTACTTACCTGGTGCAGTGCGGCGCACGCTTTCAGAAACTTTCGGCGCCCTCAAAGAGATGCCCCACCACGTCACTCGAAGTTCGGTTTCTGCCATGGTTCTCACCACCGCCATCTTTGATGCTCCAGCTACCCGATCCACAAATGTAATGGGAAGTTCAGTAATAACAAGGTCAGCTGAGGACAGTCGATAGGCGGTTTCGATCTGAAACAAGTAACCATTTGCCGTAGTGCCATCAATATCGATTTGTTCAAGGGCGCTCGCCCGATATGCGCGAAATGCAGTCGTTGCATCAGCCATCCGTAGCCGGAGCATCGCTCTGGCGTAGGAATTGCCCCACTGGGAGAGTTGCCTGCGAAGCCAGGTCCAATTCGGAATTGAACCGCCGGGCACGTAGCGAGACCCAACAGCTACATCTGCGCCGGCATCTATGGCTGCAATGAGCGCAGGTAGCACGCTCGGATCATGAGAAAAATCTGCGTCCATCTGGATAATGACCTCGTAGTGAGCATCTAGCGCGTGGCGAAAGCCATGACGGTATGCAGCACCTAAACCCGCTTTTGCAGGTCTATGAAGGACCTCAATTCCACCTAGCTGTTCTGCCGCCAGATCGGCAATGTGACCGGTGCCATCAGGGCTGTTGTCGTCGCAGACAATCACGTGCAGATCCGGGCAGAGTTCGCGAATCGCTGTTAGCAGGGGTCGGATGTTCTCGGCCTCCTGATATGTGGGGATCACAACGGTTCTTTGCACGTAGAGACTGTACCGGCAGGCGGCGCTTCGGCTCTTGCTTTGGCTTGCGGATCAAAGGATCCCCTCAGTTGCCGAAGTCTCTGCCGGCTATCTGCAACGCCTATATAAGGAGAACATGTTTGCCTCTGTCACCTTGCAGTAGTGATCCTTCACCACTTGATTTGGAACCGGAGAACCAGACCCCGAGCTTGTGTTCGGCTCGCTCCAGTCTGACCAAACATCAGAGAGGATCAGCCAGTCGTTGTTCAGTAGCTCCTCTGCGAGACCCGAATCACTCGCATCCGCAAGGCCAGGGTCCATCTCGATGTACCTAGTGCCCGGAGGCAGTTCGGGAAACAGATAGTAAAAAAATGCGTCGTTGTAGTTGGTTCGCGATAGGTCTGTTGGACCCACGATGAGCGACTCTCCCGGCTGCGACAACCTACTGAGCTGATCAGTGATTTGTTGCGCATCAGTAGCACCCTCGGCATTGCCAATATAGAAACTGCGGCCATCACGAGTGATCTCATAGCCAAAGGTGTTTCTTCCAAAGCTCTGACCAGCTAGATCAACATAGGTTCGCAGCGGATAGAAGGGAATCACCACAACCAAGATTGCCCCGATACACGCTGTGCCCAGCCAAGCGCTGCGAGAGACTGCCCAACTCGGCCGCGCCTGTTGAACGAGCACTGCAATTGCAGGGATACAGAGCGCAAACGAGATCCCCGTCACCCACGACAGGTGCGTGCTATCGGGCCGTTGCACAGCTTGCGTAATGAGAGCAGCACAAAAAAGTGCAGCAGGCCAGAGTGCAGTCGTCCGCGACGAGTCTGGCTCTTGCTTGCGGAGCCTCCATGCAGCAAAAAGCACCAAGAGTATTGAAGCCGGGACAAGGAAGAACCAAAGAAATATCTGCTGGGAAATCTCTGGCATGGGCAGAGGCCAACCAGAGGGGCGTAGCGCTCCTGCTCGCTGCAAGAAGCCATCTGCGCGATCCCAGGTTGGCGGAACCGGCAGGGCCCGACCTGCGCGCAACTTAAACACGGGCTCTAGGAACATCCCCTCGAAAGAAGCCCCTAGGCCAGACAACACAACATGAGGTATGTACAAAGCAACCGTCGCCAAACCGCCAAGCACTAGCGGTAGGCGTTGCGGCTTCGCCATACGAAACATCATGGCGAGTGAACCCAGCCCGACTGCGATGAACAGGTCCGGACGAAACAGCAACGCGGCTCCAGCGAGCACACCAGCAATCGCTGCAAGTACTTTCGGGTGCGAGGAATCTTCTTTGCAAGCAGCCGCCCCCAGAGCGAGCGAGCAAACGGCCAAGCCCAGAGCCCCATTCCAAGCCATGGCGGACAGTCCGCCAGGACCGATGAGAATCACAAGCGCTACCAAAGCTGACGCTGTAGCAATACGGCGACCAAAGGGCTTCAGTAACGCAAACATGCCAAATGCGACGGCGCCATGCTGTAACAGGCCGACCAACCGCTCCACGACAATAGTGGTGCCGAACAACTTGTACACGCCTGCAAGAAACCACAAGGAGCCAGGCCCGTAGAGGTGCAAGAAATCACGATGAGGAAGCCGGCCCAGAAGAATCTGCTCTGGAAAGGCCAACATGAAGCCCTCTTCCATGGGTGGGCCTTGATAACGCAGGAGTCCCCAAACTGGAAGCAACAGTGCTACTCCAATGATGAGCACTGAGAGGAAATCTCGAGTTCGTTCAGAGAGCGAAGAAATCTTGGCCTTCACTACAGTTGGCCAAGTCGGTGAGTCCAAAACAACACTGCTTGACACTAGACCCGCTGAGTAGGTTGTCACAGCCATTGGGCGCCCGTGGGTGCCCTTGGGTGCCGGGGTGTGTCAAGGTGGAGGGGTAAATTTTGTCGAGGAGGACAAAGATTCGCGTCCTAGTGATCATCCCTGCACTCAACGAAGCGGCAACATTGCCCGCCGTTTTAGAATCACTACATGCGGCCGTCCCCGAGTACGAGGTCGTCGTTGTAGATGATGGCTCAACAGATGGAACTGCAGACGTCGCGCGCGCGTCCGGCTGCGCTGTGCTGGTATTGCCGTTCAACCTAGGAATTGGTGGCGCGTTGCGAACAGGGTTTCGTTACGCGGTAGAACAAGACTTTGATGCTGCTGTGCAACTCGACGCTGATGGCCAACACGACCCCAGCATGATTCCAACTCTGATCGCAGCACTTGAGGGGGCCGACTTTGTTGTCGGCAGCCGATTTGCCACGAAGAACTCTTACGAGGTGGGCCTCACGCGACGCAAAGCAATGCAGTTGCTGGAGTTTTCGATGCGAGTTCTGTCGGGGAGAACATTTACAGATACCAGCTCGGGGTTTCGTGCGTTCGGCCGTCCGGTTCTTGAGTATTTCGCCAGGAGCTACCCATCGGAATACATGGAATCAGTTGAAGCCTTACTTGCAGCGAACTACGCAGGTTTCCGCATTGCAGAGGTACCCGTTCAGATGCACCAGAGAGCCGGCGGCACACCCTCGGCGATGAGGTTCAAGCTGATCTATCACTACGTACGCGTCATGTTCACGATGTTTACCCGCGCGAGTCGCAGGCGAGCCCCTATTCCCGCATCTGTTGAGCTCCCCTCTGCTAGCGCCGCGACCGGAACAGGGCCAGCGGCATGATCCAAAGAGTCAATCCGATGCGAATTGCAGAGCTCTTCGCCACAGACACGGCCGAACCTGTGAGCGATGGTGCGCTCACCACGCGTGCCCACGTTTTTGTCATTGCCGTCACTTTGCTCAGCGTATTTTTCATTATTCGGCTAGTTCGCAGACACAAGTTGCGCACGAAGTACTCGCTACTTTGGATTGTTGTCGCCATCGCGCTCGCCACCATTGCTGTGTTCCCAGGCCTTTTAGAGGCTGTGTCAAGAGCTGCTGGGGTCTACTACCCGCCGGCGACGTTCTTGATTCTCTCGGTGGGGTTTCTCTTCTTAATCGTGGTGCACTTCTCGTGGGAGTTCTCAAGGTCTGAAGAACGGATCCGCACGCTGGCAGAAGACCTAGCTCTGCTGCGCGCCTCACATGAAGAACTAGCGGAACAGTTACGAAACCAATCAGGACAAACTCAATCCGGGGGCAGCGACACCGAGGATTCTGGAGAACCTGCAGATTCAGCGAGTTGAACGAGCTACAACAATGAGTCCATCGGAGGCATAGGGCCGACCGAGCTTTCCAAGGAAACGCTCTGCGCCTAACACCAGCCTTGCGCCGAGGCCAAGCACCTTCACTTTGCCCTTCAGCGCCTCAAACTCCTTTAAGACCGGAACATAGGTAGCTACTTGCTCTGTCTCCCAACCGTGGCGCCGAAGCAGATTGGTAAGCGTGTAGCAGGAGTACAAGGTGACGTGATCAGGATGGTTCACTTCATAGCCTGCGAGCGCTGCAGCCCCGGCGTTGAGCATGCCGCTAGCGTTCGGCGTGGTCACGACAAGGCGGCCGCCAGGCTCGACTAAAGAATGCAACCCCTCTAGAAATGACCCGCTGTCATCAAGATGTTCGATGATCTCACCAGCGACGATTACCTCAGAGAGCGGAACCCCAAGTGCAGCTACTGCGGCATCATCGGAGCAATCAACGGCGTAGGCCTCAAAGCCCATTTCCTTTGCCCGCTCCACACCCTCCTCGTCTAGGTCAAGGCCAATGAGCGACTCCGCCGCACGGTCGAGATGTGCGTGCAACCAGCTATCGAAGGTGGCGTGATAGGCCCAGCAACCGCTGTCTACAAAACCAACGTGTGCCGCTCGCTTGTTGCGAACAAACTCAACGAGAAAATCAGACCGGTTCACCACCTTCGCTGGGGGTAGACGATGCACCATGTCTTGTTGAGTGAATTCCGGTGGAGTCATGCAGAGACCTCTTGTTCAGCAGCGACGGAGGGTTCGACCTGATCGTCTCTTGGCGGAAATAACTTGGTAGCGATCAGGTTGATTGCTACTGCAGCGCACACCACAATCGTCACCTCGGCACCGGCACGATAGCGGGTGATCCCGAAGGTCAAGGCTGCAACCACGGTGACGAGTGCCGGTTGCATCAGTAATGGATAAATCTTTGTTCCTTTTCGATGCAGAGCGTAGAGGCCAAAAAGTGCCAAGGGAGCAAGAACGAAATAGGCCCAGAGCGCCTCTCGGACCAAGAAGAACCCTTCGCTCGGGGCTCCACCGGCCCGGCCCTCGACATAGCCATCAAGGCCAATGCTTTGATCCACCCGATACAGATGCCATACCCGACCAACCCTGGCGGCCATAACCTTTGGAAGCTCGCTGGAATGCTCACTGATATAGGCACGCGCAATTAGTTGGTATTCGCTGTCTCTGAGCGAACGATCTTCAGTATTGGGTTCTACGATCTGCGGCGCCAACAAACACTTCGTATCGTAAAAGCCCAAATTGGGCCCGCTAAAAGTCAGGTCGCAATTGCCTGCCGCAAGGGTCTGCCCCGCACCTGTACTCAAAAGAACCGAGTCCTCGAACCGACTTTGGTTGTAGAGAACCCACGGGGCGAAAGCCAAGATAGGAATGCATGCGGCAATCGCCAACTGAAGTGCTCGTTCCTGAAGAGCAACGTTGCGTCGAGCGAGCACGAGAGGCACGGGCAAGAGCAGGAATAGCAGGATTGCTTCTGGTCGAGTCATCGCAGCCGCGGTGAGCGCCACGCTCAGTAGTGCCACGTCTAAGCGGTTCGGCCTTTTGAAGTACCGATAGCAAGCGAGCATCGCAACGGCAGTAGCCAAGATGAAGACAGTCTCGACCATCAGCATTCCGTCGTTGATCCACAGATTCGGATACACAGCGGCGAGAGCCGCGGCGATGAGGCCAGCCCGAGACCCTGCAAGGTGTCGACCAAGGTACGCAATGACTGCCACGCTCACCGTGCCGAGCGCGCACATCGCAAGGCGCTGCCCTTGAGCGCTGTCGATCCCTAGCCAATCGAGAACAGTGAGCACAAGGATAAACCCTGGGGGATGATCGGCCCCTTGGCTGACGATGCCCTCTTTGTAGAAGTCGAATGGGTTCAGAAACCCGCGACCCTCAGCTACCAGCTTGGCTTGGAAGTGATACCAGTAAGCATCCCCTGTAACGAGCTGCACCGAGGACTGCCGAATCAGCACAAATGCAACTCGTATGGCAAACCCGAGGGCCAAGATTGGAGACAACCACAAGAGGAAGCGCTTCTCCGAGCCGGCTCGTAGCTCGCGAGTTGTTGGCTCCGAATCAAGTGCGGCGCTCACTCGCCCGCTTTCACTTGATTGACTTGATTGACTTGATTGTCTCGATTGAGTGCCGAGTCAGCTCGGAGCTCAAAGATGAATTGATACCCAAACAGCTGTGGTCGAGCCGACACTGCTGCTCGATCAAGGCGACTCAAGACCCGGGAGATTCCTCGAGAGTTGACCTCTTGACCGTGGCCGCCTCGCTCGGCGACCTCGAGCGGAAGCCCAGTGGCCTCACGCCGGACGATGCTGAAACCAGCCGATTCCGCTAAGCGTTCAAAGCTCTTCTTGGTAAAGAAACGAACATGATCAGAGTCGAGGATTCCACGCCGGTCGTAGTCAAAGCGCCCCAAAGCCACGCGTACGCGCGGGTACCAGTGAGCAAAGTTAGGAATACTCACCAGAACTGATCCTCCGGGCGCCAAAAGAGCGTGAATCTGCTCAAGCAACTGATCGGGTCGCCGAACGTGCTCCAACACATCGGCAGCGAGTACGACCTCGAAGGGCCCAGCAAGCTCTGTCGGCAAACCCTGATCCAGATCTGCTTGCACAAAGGTTTCCACTCGCTCCTTGACACCTTCATGAGCTTGCAGATCCACTCCCGTGACGTGATGGCCCATAGCTTGCAGCTGCTCAGCAAAGCGACCATCCGAACACCCAAGATCAAGCACCCTTGCTGCGCTTCGGTTCGAGAGCCAGTTCTTCAAGATGTGATGAGATGAGTCGTCACCCTCTTTCTGTTCGTACGCTGAGCTCGAGAATGCCAACTCACCAGAACCAAATCCCATTTTGTGAGCGCGGTATCGAACCACCTCAGAGGTGATGTCTTTGGCGTATTTCAGGCCGTTGACGTGTGAGATCTCTTCGCCGTAATAGGTAGGGATTGGTATCTCTGCAATCCGTTGCCCTGACTCAATCAACTGCAGGATGATCTGAGTATCAAAGTCGAAGCCATCGCTATTGCGCTCAAAAGGCAATTGCGCCAATGCAGCAACCGAGTAAGCCCGGTAGCCCGAATGCCACTCGGTCAGGTCGACCCCAGCCACCGCATTTTCTACTGTGGTCAAGATTCGATTTCCCACGAACTTGTAGAGCGGCATTCCCCCGCGCCGGGCTCCACCCTCCATAATCATCCGAGAACCAAAGACTGCCTCTGCTTCATCGCTCAGGAGCGGAGCCACCATCTGAGGCAGAAGCTCGGGAGCGTACTGTCCATCGCCATGTAGCAACACGATGATGTCGAGCCCTTGCTCTATGGCGGTTCGATAACCCCACTTCTGGTTTCCGCCGTAGCCGAGATTCGACTCATGACGAGTAATCTGCAAAGGCAGACTTTGGTCGAGTTGCTGGTACCCAACTGCTACCAGGTGCGTCTGGTCTTGACTGTGGTCATCGCCAACGATGACGGCTGTGATCGAGTCCCGGAAATCCTCGGGGATGCGGTCAAGCACTGCGGCAAGGGTAGTAGCAGCGTTATACGCAACTACCAAGATGCCAATTTTCTTGTTTGTCACAGAGCCTCCGAGGTCAAGCCGTGCAGTTTATAACCGGTCTACGATCCATCACATGAACAGTTCGGGATCAGAGCAATGAGCGAGGCTTCGCCAACCGCTCCTGCACCCTTCGCAGCGGGAAAGATTCGCTTTCCTGCACTTGACGGCTGCCGGGCACTTGCTGCCGTCGGCGTCCTGATCACCCATGTCGCCTTGCTGAGCGGGTTCAGCAACCGCTCCACCACACTTGGCCCATATTTGGCACGTATGGATGTCGGAGTGTCGGTCTTCTTCGTGCTTTCTGGCTTCTTGTTGTATCGCCCCTTCGTGGCGGCAAGGTTTGCAGGTCAGCCTGCCGGTGAAGTTGGCGCCTATGCGCGACGTCGGCTCCTGCGCATCATTCCTGCCTATTGGGTTGCACTCACCGTAGTTGGCTTCGTGCTCAAGGCACCCGGATTTGTTGAGCCACACAGCATCGTGAGTCACTATCTGTTGCTGCAGATTTATGACTCAACGCAGCTCGTCGGCGGTCCGATTCAACAAGCGTGGTCTCTTGCCACTGAGGTTGCGTTCTATGTGTTCGTACCATGTTGGGCTTGGGTGATGTCACGCAGGCAGCGAGGAGCAGCACAGCAGTTACGACTAGAGGTGATCGCCCTAGTAGCGCTCTTCGTCGCCTCGGCCTTAGGCAACGTTGGTCTTATCAAGATTGGCGTGGCTGGCTCGACCTTTGCGCAGCTTGGCACTTGGCTACCGTTTCGAATCGGAGACTTTATTCCCGGAATGTTGCTAGCTGTTGGAAGCGCTTGGGTCTCACACAACAAAATTCGCTTGGCGGCATGGCTCAGCTCAGCGCAAGTGGCACTTGCCCTCTGGCTTTTAGCTGTAGGCGTGTTCTGGTTTGTGTCGACACAGCTCGGCCTACCGATGTTTCCCATTTTCACTCCAACTCAGGCGTATGTTGTGCGGGTGTTGTATCTGTTGTTCGCAACGCTTCTTGTGATTCCTGCAGTTCTTGCCCGATCGGAGAAGGGCTTTGTCACCAAAACTGCGGCAAACCCTTTAGCTATCTGGCTTGGCTTGGTTTCATATGGCATCTATATCTGGCATGAGGCCTGGCAAGACATTTATCTGCGCATCACAGATCAACCTGCACTCAACACCAGTTTCTTGAACATGTTGGCCTTTACCGCGGTTCTCACTCTGATCAGCGCAACCATCAGTTGGTATCTCATAGAAAAGCCAGCGATTCGGTGGGGTTCTCGGCATCGGGGGACCATCCCTCAGCTCACCGTAGCTAGCCCACCATCAGAGGCCACACCAACTCGCCCCTAGGCGGTCAGCTAGACCTTGGCTTGGCGAGCGTCAGCGAAGGAACTGATCGCAGGCTGTGGTTGTTATCGCTGATGTCTGAACTTGAAGGTTCGCACTCTTCACGGGTTCGAATGGCGCTGATGGCAGTGGAGCAGCGACTCGCAAGAGCTCGCGACCAGACTGTTGATCAAATACGACTGCGGCCCCTAGGCGTCGCGTCATCAGAGCAGTCAGAGCACGAGGTTCATCTTTGAAAAGGGTGAAGGTCTTGCCGTTAAATGAGCGTTTGGTTCCCTCGTCGCTCACCGTTTGTACAAAAAGGCGATATCGCGATTGCCCAAGGGGTTGCAGCATCAACGAGCTTTGGCTGGTTGCCGAAACAGATTCAACAATGGCCGTGGGCTCGATAATCGGAGCCGTCTTGCGGAGCACAACCTGTAGTGCACCAGAATCGCCTGCGTCTTCGAGCAAGTACCAGGTCGCTCCACTGCTGCGATACATCTCTTCGCATTCCCCAACTATCAGAACTTGGCCTTTTGGACCTGGTTCCGGCAGCTGCGAACTCTCACTGAGCCTCAGTACCTCTGGTCTACCCCCAAGGCGATCTTGTAAGCCCAACCACCTTGAGCGTTGTGATTCGTTAGCACTCGGCGCAATCACTAGGCCGTACTGCAAGGCAAGCGAAGCGTTCACCCAAACCGAAAACAACGAACCAACAACGAGAGCGAACACCAGCGCTGGGCCAGCAAGTTTTCGCGCTAATGAAACCGAGCCCTTCTGAGCATCCGAGCCTCGGTCAAGAATCAGTGCCGCTAGCGCTTGAAGGCCAACTAGGCCAACCAGAGCTAAAAATGGAAACAGGTCGGTGAGGTATCGCTCCGAGATGTAGCCAAAAGCTATGAACAGCGCTCCACCAGCGGCAGCTCCGATCACGGGGATGCGGAGCACTTTCACCCCGGGCCGAACTCCCAACTTGTTCGGCATAAGGAGAACTAGAACTCCGAGACAGCCTGCAAAAAACAGAAGCGGTTGGCTGCTCGGAAGGCTTGAGGACCAATCTCGCTCTGCAAATATGGCTGATCCAATGCTCGTAGGCTTCTGATCTGGGAACCCAACGAAGGGAAACTCAGAGGAAAAGCTGAGCGCATCAGGACGAAGCGTCTGCAGAAGTACTGATGGCGCGTATTTGAGCCCAAAGAGCGTGTTGCCATTTGCCTCGAGCGCAGTCAAGCGGACGGGGTCAAATTCTACGAGTACCTGCTTGTCGAGCGGGACGCCGAACCATGAATCAAATCGGGCAAAGTTCACAGCGGCATACAGCACAACTGCGGCTAGAGCGCCGATCAAGATCACAGAGATCGCCCAGACCGGCCGTGTTGTTGAGCGCTGCGAATCCCAGCCCGAGATGCGCTGCACGAACGGTGCCCGCTGCGGATCGCCCGCGTCACTACCAGACCTCCGCCCTTTGTTATCGAAGAGCAGCGCAAAAAGTAAGCAAGCTGCTGTTACTCCGAGTGCAGCTAGCGGTCCGAGGCCGATGGAAGATCTTGTGTTCACTGCAAGACCAGCAAAAACAACTGCGAGTAACAGTGGGCCAAGCCGAGCCTTTGGCTCGGAGGAGCTTCTCGGTGCAAGCCAATAGAACAACGAAGTCAGCGAGGCAATACTGAAAGCCGCACCCCATAACAGTGCCTCGTGATACACCCACGTGGCAGAGCTCAGGAACAACAAAGAGCTTCCTGCAATTCCGAACGCGACGATCCCAGTACAAACAGTCTCGGTGCTTCTCATAGCTGCGGTGTTCCGAATGAGCGAACGAATCCGCCAGCCTGCGGCAATCAAAAACGCCAAGGCTGTACTAAAGGCCATGAGCATGGACACACCGGTCAGGCGGCCGGCAAAACGATCCGTGAGCACCAGCAGAGGCATCCGGATGACAGCGGGCGCGATTCCCTGATAAATCTGGGTCTCGTCTCCGATTCGGAAACCCTCTAAGCCTGGGACGTCTGGGTCGACGTTGATCTGCCCCTTGAGCAACGACTGTGCCTGAGCGTCGTAGAAGCCTCCCAGCAGGTCCTCATCAAGAAGACTCTGACGACTCCCCTGCATGATGACGGCAAAGAGCAACACAGCGAGAACAGCCCCAAGCGAGGAAGCAAGCACGAAGGACTTGCGAATCGCACTATGTGACCCGTCGTCGAGTTCTTCTGTGGTGTCAGTCACTCGTCACCTCTTGCTCGGCACCAGCTTCAGTATCAGTATCAGCGAAACTCGTCGAATCTGTAGACACGGCTTCACTACTTCTGCTGCCCGGTCGCAGCAGAGAATGAATAGCTAGGGCTGCAAGCAACGCCACACAAGGAAGGATCGGGATCTTGAATCGCTCGTGGCCAAAGAAAAGTACCGGCAAGAGCACACCAAAAACACAGGAAGTCACTAGTAGAAGCGCACTGCTGGCCTGAGCAGAGCGCTCGTGCGAGTTCCGATCTGCCCACCATGCACGAAGCACAAGGACTACTCCTGCTAGCCCAAGCATCCCCACAATCCAGTAATAGACATTGCAGATCCAATTCAGAAGTGAGCGCTGCCCCGAAGACAGGTGAGCATCTGCGCCGTAGGACTCCCAAGCAAACACCGCATCTGCGTCGTGGCTCAACGTGATACGCAACTTTTTGTAACTCAGCTCAGGAATCTCACCGGGGTGAGCGACAATCCAGCTCATAGTTCGCGTTCTCAGCTCAGCGTCACGCTCCACTTCCACTTTGGGGCCGTCGGTATAATTGCCCTCGGTTGCGCATTCCGGGGAAATACTGAACCCGCCGGTTGCACCCTGATGAAACCCAATACAGAAGTTGTCTCCGGTATTGGTCGACATTGGAACAAACTCATTCATCACCACAGCGTTGCGCAGCGTCCACGGCAGGATTGCAATCAACATTCCGACTAGGAGTAGCCCCGAGCAGCGCAGGGCGAAACGCCAGCCAAGGCCGCTCATCAGCCAGGCAACTGCCGCAGCCGGAAGGATCACCGCCATTGACTGAGGTCGCACCAGCGTGCATGCGGCCGTGGCCAGAAGAAGAACTGCAAGAACTGCACCTTGGTGGCGGGGCTGCTGGGATTGAAGGCTGAGCGTCCATGTGAAAAGCGCAGCGAGAAAGACACAAAAACAACACAAGAAGAGCGATTCGGAAAGCACTAGGCCTGAATGAATAATGAGATTGGGCCACAGGGCAAAGATCATCCCCGCCAGAATCCCCAGCCGTATGCCTGGCCGAAGTCGACACCCAGCGATCACAAGTGCGGCAGCGCCAACTCCACCAAGAACTGCTTGGGCAAGCCCAAGAATGACAATGAGCCGAGACTGCTGACCCACCAGTTCAGCCGCCTTTTGAACTCCCGCCAGAAACAGTGGGTAACCGGGCGGGTAGTACGCAGTAGGGCGACCCAATAAAGATGTGTAGCCCCTGCCACCGGCGAGCGAGGCCGCTGCCTGCAAGTACACATAGGGGTCAGACAGGCCAACCGGAGCACGCGAAGCCAAGATCACCCAGATGGCACGCACTGCAGCAGCGAAGGCCCCAACCATGACGGCCGCTCGGGTCTCACTCAGTCTGCCCCCCGAAGAGGCTGCTACATGATCTGATCCTTCGACTACCTCCGAGAGGGAAACAGCACTACCGCTTGTAGCCGAATGCACAGAGGCAGGTTAGTTGCTGATGAAGCAGACCACGGGTAACGGGTGAGTACAGGTATTCTCTTGATCCGACCATGACTGATGTTTCAATGAACCGCAGACGCAGTTGGATTCCTAGCCGCAAGGTTCCCGTTGGGGTAATCCTGCTCGCCCTAGTGAGCTACATCCCCTTGTTGCTCACCAAGCCCGGCATGGTCGGTGCCGACACCAAGACCTACTTGTATCTCAACCCGGGACGACTGCTCTCTCGTGCGCCATATATGTGGGACCCCAACATCGGCCTAGGCACGGTGACACACCAAAACATCGGCTACCTCTGGCCGATGGGGCCGTACTACTTCGTTATGCAAGCTCTTGGGCTGCCCGATTGGGTGGCGCAGCGCATCTGGCTGGGTTCGATCATTTTGTTTGCTGGCCTTGGCATGCGATTCATGCTCAAAGAGTTGCGCTGGCGTTCCGCTGGGGTCACCGTTGCGTCGTTCGCGTATGCGCTCAGTCCCTACCTGATCAACTACGGGGCGAGAATCTCTGTGATTCTGTTGCCCTTTGCTGGGCTGCCGTGGCTGATTGGGCTTGCGGCGCGGTCACTACGCCGAAGCGACTGGCGCACGCCTGCACTGTTCGCACTTGTAACGCTCACAGTAGGTGGGGTGAATGCCACCTCACTCTTGCTGGTCATGGTTGCTCCCATGATGTGGTTTGTCTATGCCACCTTCATCGAGCGAGAGGTCAGTTTTGTTCGAGCGCTGAAGACTGCAGGCAAAATCACCTTACTGACAGTCATCACCTCTGTCTGGTGGATGGTCGGACTCATGACGCAGGGAGCGCATGGCATTCCAATTCTTCGCTACACCGAGACCTATGAGACGGTTGCGAACGCAGCGCTTGCACCGGAACTACTCCGAGGTTTGGGGTACTGGTTTTTCTACGGTACCGACGGTCTCGGAGCTTGGACTCAGGCATCACGGGCCTATATCGAATCACCACTGCTGATAGCCCTCTCTTTTCTGATCCCGCTTCTTGCTGTCGCTTCAGCACTACTGACCCGCTTCCGGCACCGCATCTTCTTTGCTTCGGTTGTACTCGTTGGCCTTGTCATTGGAGTTGGATCTCACCCATGGGACTCCCCGTCGCCCTACGGCGGAATCTTCAAAGCGTTTACGCAGGGCGATCTTGGGCTGTCGTTCCGGTCGACACCACGAGCGGTTCCGCTGATCGCCCTTGGGCTCTCGGTATTTCTTGGTGCCGGAATTGCTGCACTGAGTTCTTGGAGACCGAAGTGGCATCGCTTTGCAGCAGGCCTGCTGCTTCTGCTGATTTGCTTAAACCAGCTTCCGCTCTTCTTGGGGCAGATGGTTGATCGCAACCTGAAGCGCAGCGAGCAGGTGCCCGAGTATTGGCAAGAGGCCGCAGATGCGCTCGATGCTGGGGATCGAGATACTCGAGTGCTCGAGGTTCCAGGAACCGACTTTGCCTCGTACCGCTGGGGCAACACCGTCGACCCAATTACACCAGGGCTGACTGATAGAGAGTACGCCGCCCGCGAGTTGATCCCCTACGGATCCCCCGCTTCAGCAAATTTCTTGAATGATTTTGATTTGCCGTTTCAGTCGGGTCGCGTCGAACCAACGGCAATCGCTCCGCTAGCTCGCCTCCTTGGTGTTGGCGACATTTTGCTGAGGGCCGACCTGCAGCAGGAGCGGTTTCGCACTCCGCGGCCTCGCGTCACCTATCAACAACTCAAAGATGCCCCTGGCATCGACCCCTTTGCCCAGTTCGGCAAGGTGGCACCCAACACGCCTACAAGTGAACTACCGCTAGATGACGAACTCGAATTCAACACGCCTAGCAACTTGCCCGATCCTGCGCCCGTTACGTTGTTTCGAGTAGAGGATTCTCGCCCCATTTTGCGAACAGTGCAGGCTGACAGCCCAACGCTACTTGCAGGAAATGCTGCTGGCCTCGTCAATTTTGCAGCTTCTGGGGGGCTTCAGGTTGACCGCCCGATCCTGTATTCGGCCTCCTATGCAACCGATGAAGCTGCGCTCCAACAAGAGATCGCCGAGCCAGCTTCGGAGCTCGTCATCACTGACACCAATAGAAAGCAAGCGCGGCGATGGGGCGCAGTGCGAGATAACGACGGGTATACCGAGCGTGCCGGTGAAGTGCCACTCGTGAAGGACAACACCGATAACCGCCTTGAAGTTTTCCCTGATCAGGGCGATGCGCAGCGCACAGTGGTTGAGCAACGCGGCGGTGCAACCGTTGCAGCATCCACCTACGGCAACGGGGTGACCTATACCGCTGGTGACCGGGCAGCGAACGCATTTGACCAGAACCTAAGTACTGCGTGGCGAGTAGCCGCATTCGCCGACCCGGCAGACGAGTTCCTTGATGTCTCCTTGGACACTGCAGCAACTACTGATTTCATCACTCTGGTTCAGGTTCAAGGCGGAGCGAATCGTTATATCACCGAGCTCGACCTCAGCTTTGACGGTGGCAACCCAATCTCGGTCACCCTTGACGACTCCTCACGGCAGAGCGGAGGTCAGCGAATTGACTTCCCCAAGCGCAGCTTCAAAAATCTGCGCCTGACAGTCACGCAAACTGACCGTGGCGAGATGGCCACCTATCGTGGAACCTCAGGGGTTGGCTTTGCAGAGGTCCTCATCCCGGGCCTCGGACCAATTACTGAAGTAGTTCGCCCCCCAACTGACCTTTTGGCAGCCGCAGGAACAGATTCGCTCAACCATCAGCTCAGCTACGTGTTCACTCGCCGCGCCTCGAACCCAGGCGATGTGATTGCTGCCGATGAAGAGCCAACTATGCGGCGCATTGTCGCTGGTCCTGCCCCTCGAGCATTTACTCCCTTTGGGCGCGCTCGTATGACTGCTTCTCTTGCGGATGAACGAGTCGATCAGATCATCGGGTTGCCCGACGCCGCCCAAGGCGGAGTCACAGCAACCTCATCCGCTCGCCTACCGGATGATCCTGGTTCTCGCGCCTCAACGGCAGTAGACGGCGATGTGAACACCGCCTACCAAACCCCAGTGAACGGACCGCTGCAATGGGTGCAATACACCTACCCGCAGGCAGTCACCATCGACGAGTTGTCACTCGCAGTCATTGCTGACGGCAAGCATTCAATTCCAACCGAACTGTCGATCTCTGCAGACGGTGCTACCCCAGTCAAGATCAGCCTTCCCCGTACATCTCTTGGCGCCGGCGCATCTAGGGGAACAACTCGCCAACTCGGAGCAACAACGGCACCAATCACTGGGACGAGCTTTCGAATCGCTATCGATGCAGTTCACGAAGCAGCTTCGACTGACTGGTTTGGTGGCGCGCGAACGGTTCTGCCGGTTGGAATCGCAGAGATTTCTCTGCCAATAGTTGCCTCCCCTGCACCCGAGGCTGAGCTGCCGGGCACCTGCCGCACAGACCTTGTTTCAGTTGGAGATCAGGCCGTTGCGCTCAAAGTCGTTGGCACAGTCGGTGCAGCGCTGTCTAGTTCCTCGCTCACCTTGCAGGCTTGCGAACCCCAAGCCGAACCCCTTGCACTGCCCTCGGGCGAGACACTGCTACAGACAGCACCCGGAGCGACAACAGGCTTTGATGTTGACATGATGATGCTGTCCTCCTCTCCAGGAGGCGGCGCCGGCGTTGACACCCTGCAGACTCCGCCAGATGCAGGACCAACTCCGCCTGAATCGACGACCGAGCGCAAGGGTCGCAACACGTACGAGGTAGCAACCACGTCGGCCAAGCGGCCCTACTGGGTAGTGCTTGGGCAAAGCTACGGGCCGGGCTGGTCTGCGAGGACAACCGATGGCACAGACCTCGGAGCTCCAACTCTGATCAACGGCTACGCAAACGGCTGGCGAGTTGACCCCGCGAAGGTTGGCGAGGACGCGACCGTACGTATCGTCTGGACTCCTCAACGACTGGTTTGGATCGGACTCGCGTTGTCAGCCCTAGGAGTCCTTGCTTGTCTCGTTCTCCTCCTCTTCGGCGGTGGCCGAAGGAAGCCCGATGACAACTACGACGCAACTCAGGATGCCCGGGAGATGGCACCGCTCTACAGATCTCCCGTTGATGCCGACGGGCCACCCCTCAGTGTGAAACTCGCCGCAGTAACCACGCTTGGTGCCGCGCTGGTGGCGTTCTTCGTTGCCGGTCTGTGGGTCGCGCTCGTTGTAGCCGCTCTCACACTGCTTGCTTCGCTGCTGGGCCGAGGGCAGTTCGTCTTGCGCCTTGCAACAGCCGGCGTGCTCGGCGCTGCCTTCGCCTTTATCGTGCTCAAGCAGGGGCTGAACGGGTACCGCTTAGACTTTGACTGGGCAAAGTGGTTCGAAACCACCCATAGTTGGGGCCTGCTCGCAGTAGTGCTTCTCGCAGTAGACGTAGCTGTAGATGGGCTTCGCTCTACCTCAGGTACTCGAACGAAGTCGACAGACGCGTCTGCAGCGGAAAATCCACAGCCTGTGTCGGATGTGAGCTACACAGAGGATTGAGCTCTAGCGCTTTGGGTGCTCGGCTACAGCAATAAGCACCAACGTGGATTCGTCGATGGCTTCGGTGGTAAAGAACTCGGCATCGGTGATGCCTGATTGCCCACCTACTTGCTCAGTATTCGTAAAGCGGTAGGCCACTCGCCGACCCGTTGCATGCAACCAAACAAAAGCCGATCGTGGCAATTTATGACGTATACCGAACGGATCGAGGCGCAGAAGTTTATTTGCCATAGCTCGACGCTTCTCGAAGTCGGCCTTTACCTCTGGTGTTGCATCAAGGCCCATGACGGTGACGGTGTTGAAATGCCGACTCAGCATGGCTTCAAGGTCTTCTGGAGTGAAGAGGTACACGTGATACGGGTTCTCGAAGTCGGCGGGCTCGTTGGGGGTCAAGAAGAATGCGCGACCGTCATCAGAGAGAACTCTCGCTACTTCCGCCACGTGGAACTCGGGCTCGACAAAGTGCTCTATCAGATGCGAGGAACACACATCATCAAAAGAGCCCGTTCGCAGGGGGAGCTTTGCGCCATCGCTACAGACCGTACGCAGGTCAACATCGGGGTGGAGCTTCACTGCGCTTGCCGCAGTCTCTTGGTCGTAGTCCACGCCGATGAGCATGCGATCCTCTGCGGCAAACCCGACGGTGCCATCAGCTAGGCCGCAGCCAAGGTCCAACATTCGCCCCGACCCCACCCGTGCGCGTACCTCTCGGTACCCTGCGGCGTGTAACGCCAACAACGAGTCTGGTGTTTGGCCTTCCATGGGCCGTTCTCCGGTGAGCTTCAAAGGTCCTCCGCATGTCTACTAGTGACCGGGCGATAGTCTAGGTGCCAACATCAGTTCCTCTCGTGAGCCTGCACTTCTGCTGGCCACAGTCAGCCTCTGGAGATCCAACTCGTGCAGACTCCGGTCGCAAGCGACGCAACAATCAAGGCAATATCGGAGTTGGCCGAATCAGCCGGACTAGAACACGTTCATATGTTGGGTTGGCGTGACCTTGACGACGATGAGGCCGGCGGATCAGAGGTTCACGCGCACAACATCGCCTCTATCTGGGCCCAAAGCGGTGTTCAGGTCACAATGCGTACCTCGGCCGCTGTGGGCCAGCCCAGCAGTACTGTCCGCGATGGCTACACGGTGTCTCGCAAAGCTGGCCGATATGGGGTATTTCCAAGATCTGCTCTAGCCGAGATCACGGGCAAGCTCGGCCCGTGTGATGGTCTCATTGAAATCTGGAACGGCATGCCGTTCGGTTCACCCATCTGGTGGCGTGGGCCGCGAGCCATCTGGCTGCACCATGTGCATGGTCCGATGTGGGCAATGACGTTGCCAGGGCCAGTGGCAAAGGTGGGCGTTGCAATCGAAGAGAAGATCGCTCCACCGTTTTACAGACATCAACCAATCGTGACGCTGTCTCCTTCTTCAAAGAAGGAACTTGTTGAAGAACTTGGCTTTGATGCCGACCGGGTGAGCGTTATCACTCCCGGAGTGGACCCATTTTTTACGCCAGGCGAAACCCGCTCTGCGACTCCCCTTGCAGTGGCCGTTGGCCGACTCGCTCCGGTAAAAGATTTCCCAAGGCTGATTCGTATCATGGCCGGAGTTCGCAAGAATGTTCCCGATCTAGAGCTTGTCATTGTTGGGGAGGGCTTCGAGCGGGACTTAATTCTCTCAACCATTGCTGAGTACCACGCCCAAGACTGGGTACAACTAGCTGGGCGTGTCTCAGACGAGGAGCTTCGCTCGCTGTACCGACGGGCATGGGTCGCAGCTTCTGCATCGATTCGAGAGGGATGGGGCATGACTCTGACCGAGGCCGCAGCATGTGGAACCCCAACAGTGGCTACCAATATTTCGGGTCACGCTGACGCAGTAGACGTTGGCCGAAGCGGCCTACTAGCAACAACTGATGACGAGCTGATTCAGATCATGACGTCTGTGCTGACGAACACTGAATTACGCAGCAAACTTCAACAGGGTGCCCTAGATCGGGCCGCTGAACTCACTTGGGAACATGCTGCAATTGCCAACTTTGAAGTACTTGCTGCGGACGCTCAGAGTCGAACGAAGAACCGCAAAAGGAAACCATGAACGAGTTTGTTATTGGCGTGGATCTTGACGGAGTCTGCGCTGATTACACCACGGCGTTTCGTCGAATTGCGGCTATGGAATGGGATGTTCAACTCGAATCGCTCACCACAGAAGTGAGTTGGGATTTTGCCGAGTGGGGCCTCGATCGCGAGTCTTTTTTAGAACTGCACAGAACCTCTGTGCAGGACCATCGCATGTTTCGAAATATGCCCGCTATCGATGGTGTGTCTGATGCACTCTGGCGCATGTCTGATGCCGGTGTGTGGATACGCATTGTCACCCATCGCCTTGTCACCAACTGGGGTCATGCGCTGATTGTCTCAGACACTGTCGACTGGCTCGACACTCATAGCATCCCGTACCGAGATATCTGTTTCTTGGGCCGGAAACCAGAGATTGAGGCTGACGCATATGTAGAAGACGCGCCCCACAATGTTGAGGCGCTACGCGCCCGCGGTAACACGGTGATTGTTTTTGATCAACCCTACAATCGGCACCTAGACGGACTCAGGGCAAGTACGTGGGCAGAGGTTGAAACAGTTGTTTCGGAGCTTGCAGCGAAAAAGGTAGGCAGCTTTGCGAATCAGTTGCCGGGAGTCGACGCCGGGTCTGATCGTCTGGGAAGAAACCAGAACCTCTAGCGCTGCGAGACAGTCTGCTTAGCCGTCGACGGGTGCGCTCTTCGAACCGTGCAGACTGGGGTCGAACTGGCTCGGCGCAGTTGCAATATTCGCAGGCGGTGGTCCGAACCGTCTCAAGACAAAGTCTCGAAGGCCCATCATCCGAGCGCGGGCATCAAAGATGATTGGTCGTGTCGAGGGTGTACGCACCCCACGAAAAGTTTGCACGATCGTGAACCATGCACGAATAAACGCGTGGTAGTTGCCGCTCATCTCTTGCACCAACAGCAAGGTGTTTCGCGTCTGAAGGTAATCAACAACGGCTAAGCCTGATCCGATGTGAATGTTCTGCACTCGGGCTCCACGAATCAGCCCGATACTCCACCCTGCGGCACGAGCACGAAGTGCCAGATCTGCCTCTTCGCAATACGAGAAATAGCGCTCGTCGAACAGACCAATTTCTGCCAAGCATTCTCTGCGCAACATCATCAGTGTGCCATGCGGGAATGCTGAGTCCTCCCAGTGGGCTGCTGCCGCCGAGTCTGAGCTTGCCGCCGAGTCTGTGCCTGAGTCAGCGATGCCCGGTAGGGCTGCTGGCACGACCATCCCACCAAAGTAAGGGTCAATCACTGGAGTCATGCCATCGCCAACATCAGCGCACATCAAGCCCGCCATCGGTTGAGTCTCAGCCGCCGCAAGCATGGCAGAAAGACATCCTGGGAACGGGTCGACGTCATGAGGTGCAAGTGCCACCCACTCACCGTCCTCGGCAGTGTCCAAGAACTGCTGTAGACCTACATTTGCCCCCGGGCCAAAGCCAGTATTCGCTCCAACTTCAATGAGGTTCACACGATCACTTCGCACCTGCACGCCCTGTCGCAACGCGTCCACAGCATCAGGGAGCGAACCGTTATCTACGACCGTGATTCTTACCGCAATCTCACGGTCCAAAAAGCGGTCAATCGTCTCGATGCAGGCTTGTACCTGATTCCAATGAACAAGCACCACTCGCAGCGGAGTGGGTAAATCTGGCAGGGTCACACGAGTGGTCGGTCAGTGGGAGCAACGGGTGCTGGTAGCGCCGTTTCACCCATCAAATACTCGTCCACTGATGCAGCACAGGAGCGGCCCTCGGCAATCGCCCAAACAATCAGACTCTGCCCCCGACCGGCATCTCCGCAGACGAACACCCCGGGAACAGAACTTGCCCAAGCCTCGTCACGCTGCACATTGCCTCGAGGGTCAAGCTCAAGCTCAAACTGATCAAGCAGTCCGTTGGTCTCGGGGCCAGTAAAGCCCATGGCCAACAGCACCAGATCTGCCTTGAGCTCAACCTCGGAACCCTCGACGGGCTCGAAGCTCATTCGACCATCGGTGACGACCTGTTCTACCTCTGCGTACCGCAAGGCACGTACACGACCATTCTCATCACCCAAGAACTCAATGGTGTTCACTGCAAACACGCGATCCCCGCCCTCTTCGTGAGCCGAAGATGTGCGATAGATGAAGGGCCAAGTTGGCCAAGGGTTTGCGCCGGGGCGGATCTCTGGCGGCTGCGGCATGATCTCGAACTGATAGACCGCTTCGGCGCCTTGGCGGTGCGAGGTTCCGAGGCAATCTGCACCGGTGTCTCCCCCGCCGATGATCACCACATGCCTGCCAGCAGCAGAAATCTCGACCTCATCGACTGCCCAGTCGCCCTCTTGGGCTTTGTTGGCCATTGGCAGGATTTCCATGGCCTGGTGAATCCCCTGAAGTTCGCGACCGGGAATAGGAAGATCGCGAGCAAGCGTTGCGCCAGTGGCAATAACTACTGCATCGAAGTCTTCTTGGAGTTCAGCCACACTGATGTCGACACCAACATCGATGTTCACGCGGAACTCGGTTCCTTCTGCTCGCATTTGCGCGAGGCGACGGTCAAGAACACGCTTTTCCATCTTGAACTCTGGGATGCCGTAACGCAGCAGTCCACCGATTCGGTCTGCGCGCTCAAACACGATCACCGAGTGCCCTGCCCGAGTGAGCTGTTGCGCCACTGCAAGCCCTGCGGGCCCAGAGCCGATCACGGCCACTTTCTTGTCAGTCAAACGTGCCGGCCGCACTGCATGCACCCAGCCTTGTTCCCACGCATGATCGATGATCGAAACCTCAACCTGCTTGATCGTGACGGGGTCAGAGTTGATTCCCAATACGCAGGCCGACTCACATGGTGCGGGGCACAGCCTTCCGGTGAACTCGGGGAAGTTATTGGTGGCGTGTAGTCGCTCGATCGCCTCGTGCCAGCGGTCCTTGTAGACCAGATCATTCCAGTCGGGAATGATGTTGCCTAGCGGACAACCGTTATTACAGAACGGAATTCCGCAGTCCATACACCGACTGGCCTGATCCTTGAGGTGGCCTTCCGGAAACTCCTCGTACACCTCGTTCCAATCCAAGATCCGAACTGGGACAGGCCGCCGGGTTGGCAGCTGGCGGTCGTGTTTCAAAAAGCCCTTCACGTCACCCATTACAGACTCGCCTCCATGACTGCTTCATCAACGTTTCTTCCCTCTGCTTCGGCTTTCTTGATAGCCAGCAGAACTCGCTTGTAATCCTTGGGCATGACTTTCTTAAATGCCTTCAGGGAATTATCCCAGTCGCCAAGAATCTGCTCTGCTCGAAGCGAGCCTGTCTCTTCCTGATGCCGTCCGATGACCTGCTTGAGGAACTCAATGTCGCTGTAATCCATCTCATCAAACGAAACCATCTCGTAGTTGACTCTGGTTCCAAACTCGCCATCTAGGTCGTAGACATAGGCAATGCCGCCAGACATCCCGGCACCAAAGTTTCGTCCAGTGGAGCCAAGCACCACTACACGACCACCAGTCATGTATTCGCATGCGTGATCGCCGACACCCTCGACAACAGCTGTAGCGCCAGAGTTGCGGACGCAGAAACGCTCGCCGACCTTGCCGTTCAGGAAAAGCTCTCCGCGTGTTGCCCCATAAAGAATCACGTTGCCCGCAATGATGTTGTCGGCAGCAACAAGGTCCGCATGGCTACCCTCGGGTGGCCGGACCACAATTCTGCCGCCGGACAAACCCTTTCCAACGTAATCATTTGCATCGCCATGTAGACGAAGTGTGATGCCATGGGGCAAGAAAGCTCCGAAGCTGTTTCCTGCGGAACCATCAAAATCAATCACGATGGTGTCTTCAGCTAGGCCTGATCCGCCATGTTTCTTGGTCACTTCATGGCCCAAGAGTGTTCCCACTGTGCGATTGACGTTGCGAATATCTACACGAAGGTGCACGGGCTGAGACAGCTCAATTGCTTGAGCGCACTCCGAGATCAGTGTCACGTCGAGGGCGGCTGCAAGCCCATGGTCTTGCTCGCGATGCCAAGACAAATGATCGCCCTCTCGCGGCTCCACAACTTGCAGAATTGGGCTGAGGTCAAGGCCTGCTGCCTTCCAATGCCCAACGGCCTCAGCAGCGTCAATCACCTCTGCATGGCCAACGGCCTCTTCTAGGGTGCGGAAGCCAAGCTCTGCTAGCAACTCGCGCACCTCTTCAGCAATAAAGAGCATGAAGTTTTCTACAAACTCGGGCTTGCCAGAGAAGCGCTCCCGCAGGACCGGGTTCTGTGTGGCTATTCCTACCGGGCAGGTATCTAGGTGACACACGCGCATCATGATGCAACCCGAAACCACCAGCGGCGCTGTGGCAAAGCCAAACTCCTCTGCGCCGAGCAGCGCTGCGATCATGACGTCTCTGCCGGTCTTCATCTGACCATCGGCCTGCACAACGATGCGATCGCGTAAGCCGTTGAGCACCAGCGTCTGCTGGGTCTCGGCCAATCCAAGCTCCCATGGCGCACCAGCGTGTTTGAGCGAGGTCAGCGGACTTGCACCCGTTCCCCCGTCGTGGCCAGAGATCAGCACCACATCGGCCTTCGCCTTTGCAACGCCGGCGGCCACGGTTCCAACTCCGACCTCAGAGACCAGCTTCACATGGACGCGAGCCGCTGGGTTCGCGTTCTTTAGGTCATGAATCAGCTGAGCCAAATCTTCGATCGAGTAGATGTCGTGGTGCGGGGGTGGAGAGATCAGTCCTACTCCAGGGGTTGAATACCTAGTGCTCGCAATCCACGGGTACACCTTGTGACCCGGAAGCTGTCCGCCCTCGCCTGGCTTGGCGCCCTGAGCCATCTTGATCTGAATATCGTCTGCGTTGGTGAGGTATTCCGAAGTCACCCCAAAGCGTCCCGAGGCAACCTGCTTGATTGAGGATCGCTTTGAGTCACCATTTGCCATTGGCAAGTAGCGAGCTGGATCTTCGCCGCCCTCTCCAGTGTTTGACTTGGCGCCTAAACGGTTCATGGCGATTGCAAGGTTCTCGTGCGACTCTGCCGAAATTGAGCCGTAGCTCATGGCGCCCGTCGAAAAACGCTTCACGATCTCCGTTACTGGCTCTACCTCGTCAAGAGGCACAGCTGGGCGGTCGGAGTTCAGCCGGAACAACCCGCGCAATGTTGCCAGATTGCGAGACTGGTCATCTACGAGCTGGGTGTACTCCTTGAAGACGCTGTACTGGCCAGTGCGAGTGGAGTGCTGCAACTTAAACACCGTCTTGGGGTTGAACAGGTGGTACTCACCCTCACGCCGCCACTGATACTCGCCGCCGTACTCCAAATCGCGATGCGCTTGCTCTTCTGGCCTGAGGGGGTAGGCCCGTGCGTGACGGAGGCGTGTCTCTTCAGCAACTTGATCGAGTCCGATTCCGCCAAGCCTGCTCACGGTCCCGGTGAAGTACTCATCCACAAGTTCGGCGCTGAGTCCTATGGCTTCAAAGATCTGAGCACCGGTGTACGAGGCCACCGTCGAGATGCCCATCTTGGACATCACCTTGAGTACACCCTTGCCAACAGCCTTGATGTAGTTCTTCTGTGCAACCTCGAAATCGGTGATTGTTGTGTGACCCTCGAGCACAAGTTGCTCAATGGTGTCGAAGGCCAGGTACGGGTTAATCGCCGCTGCCCCGTAGCCAATGAGGAGTGCAAAGTGATGCACCTCTCGCGCCTCGCCGGTTTCAATGATCAGCCCAACTTGGGTCCGAGTCTTTTCACGAATCAGATGATGATGTACTGCTGCGGTGGCGAGCAGCATGGGGATCGGCGCAAGGTCTTCGTTGGAATGCCAGTCAGACAAGATGATGATATTTGCGCCATCAGCGATTGCCTCGGAGACCTCTTTACGGATCCGCTCCAAGGCGCGACGCAGACCGTCGCCTCCTGAGAAGGCCGGGAACAAGGTGCGCACAGTATGCGCCTTGAACCGGGGGTCGGCTTCTTCAATGTGAAGGATCCGATCCAAGCTCACGTTGTCGATGATGGGATGAGGAAGCTCTAGTAAGTGGCAGCTCTCGGGGCCTGGGTTGAGCAGGTTTCCCTCTGGACCAATCACGCGCCGAGCCGAGGTAACAAGCTCCTCTCGAATCCCATCAAGGGGTGGGTTCGTCACCTGCGCAAACAGTTGTTTGAAGTAGTCGTACAACAGGCGCGAGCGATCTGAAAGAACAGCAATGGGAGTATCGGTTCCCATAGATCCGAGAGCTTCGCCTCCGTTGCGAACCATGGGTTCGATCAACAGCTTGATCTCTTCGTGGGTGTATCCAAAGGTCTGCTGCTCACGAAGCACGTCTCGCGGCAGTTCCGCTACGTGATACACCTCGGGAAGGTCATCAAGGTGCTTCATGCCTGCGGCGAGCCACTCGGTGTACGGGTGCTCTGCTGCAAGTTGCTGCTTGATTTCGGAGTCTTTGATAATCCGGCCTTGGGCAGTGTCGATCAGGAACATGCGCCCTGGTCGCAGGCGGCCCTTTTGGATGATTCGTGATGGGTCAATGTTGAGAGTCCCAACCTCAGAGGCCATCACCACTAGGCCGTCCTCAGTCACCCAATAGCGCGATGGGCGCAGACCGTTGCGGTCGAGAACTGCACCGACCACCGTCCCGTCGGTGAAACACACCGATGCTGGCCCATCCCATGGCTCCATAAGGCATGCGTGGAAGCGATAAAAATCGCGCACTGCTGGGTCCATATGTTGATGGTTCTCCCAGGCCTCAGGAATCATCATGAGCATGGCGTGCGGAAGCGAGTAGCCGCCCAGACAGAGCAGTTCGAGCACCTCGTCAAGACGAGCAGTGTCTGATGCGCCAGGAGTGCAGATTGGGAACACCTGCTCTAGAGCCGCAGACCCTCCGGGGAACAAATCGGACCCCAGAAGAGCCTCTCTGGCTCGCATCCAGTTTTGGTTGCCCTGCACTGTGTTGATCTCGCCGTTGTGCGCCACATAGCGATACGGGTGAGCAAGTGGCCAAGAGGGGAAGGTGTTCGTTGAGAATCGCGAATGCACAAGCGCAATTGCAGATTCCATGCGATCGTCCTGCAGATCAAGGAAGAACTCACCAAGCTGTGGCGTGGTGAGCATTCCCTTGTACACCATGGTGCGAGCAGAAAGTGACGCGAAGTACACCGCCTGATCGCCATCGGAATCCAAGATCTCGTGCTCAATATGCTTGCGCGCCAAGAACGCACGGCGATCCAGGGCGATCCCGGTTTCGTTGCCCGCTGCATCGGCAACAAAGAGTTGCCGAAAGGTCGGCATGGCCTGCAGCGCTGATGAGCCAATCATGGACGGATCAACAGGCACATCGCGCCAGCCGAGCACGGTCAGGCCTTGAGCCTCGCAGATCTCGTGAATCACTTTGCAAGCAGCATCAAGGTCATCTGGCTGCTGCGGAAGAAACGCTATGCCCACGGCGTAGGCGCCTTCTGGCGGAAGTTCAAAATCGACAACGGCACGCAAGAAAGCGTCCGGCACCTGAATGAGGATTCCCGCACCATCGCCGGTGTTTTGCTCGGCGCCGGTAGCGCCCCGATGCTCTAGGTTGCACAAAGAGGTGAGTCCTTGCGCAACAAGGCCATTGGACTTGCGACCGTAGAGATCCACCACGAACGAAACGCCACAGGCGTCATGTTCAAATTCGGGCTGATAAAGCCCCGTCTGACCGGGGAGATGCTGAGACATGATGCTTCCTGAGATACATGTGGCCACAGTTGAAGCTGTGGCCACGTTGATCGGATCTATCGAGCCGAAGGTGACAGACTCGCTGCAGGCATCTTTGGCTGCAGGGCAGCGTCGTTGCTGCACGTACCTGACCGGCAGAGCCACGCTGCTCAGTGCCGATCACGTACCGCCACAAAGTTAGTCGCAGTTGCCAATGGTCCCAAAGTGGATTCGCCCGTCCGGTACCCTTGAGAGTCTCATGACTCGTACGCGACAAGTAATAGCTGGAATTATTGGTGTTATTGCACTGTTCAGCGTTGGGTGTTCTGGCTCTGATTCGGAGCTGAAGAGCTCTGACACGAACTCCACCGAATCCACAACAGATCCAAGCAGCACTGCCGAGACCACCAAGACCACAGCTCAGCCCAAAGAACTCGCCCCCCTTGGCAGCGGCGAGGCAGTCACCATTGCTTTCGCTGGCGATGCCAGCTTCGAGGGTCTCAGCACGTCGGTGGTATCAAACACCACTGGGCTTTTGTCGGCAATCGAGCCAGTGATGTCTGCTGCTGATATCTCGATGGTCAACGTAGAGACTGCCGTTGGCACCGGCGGCACTGCTGTCAACAAAGAATTCACGTTTCAGGTGCCGGCCGAAGCGCTGGACTCTCTCGATGCGGCTGGAGTGGACGTAGTCACCATGGCCAATAACCACGGCATGGACTTTGGTAAAGAAGGTTTTGCAGACACGCTGCGCATCAAATCCGAGGGGAAGATGCCCATCATCGGCATCGGGAAAGACGATACCGAGGCGTACGCCCCCTATATCAAAGAGGTCAACGGCCAACGCATCGGGATCATCGCTGCAAATGATATTTACCCGTCCTCCATGGTCACCTGGTGGACGGCGGCACCGGGTGTGCCCGGTATAGCCAGCGCCGAAGAGGCATATCAGGAGCAGCTCGCTCAAGCAGTACGAGATCTGCGCCCAACAGTCAACACGCTGGCGGTCTACCTGCACTTTGGAACCGAGAAGGAAACCTGCCCCAATGCGCGGCAGAAAGAACTCGTTGACCTCATGATTTCGGCTGGGGCAGACATTGTGGTGGGCACTCACGCTCACCGGCTGCAAGGAATCGGCTATCAGGGCGATCAGCTCGTGGCGTTTGGGCTATCCAACTTCATCTTTAAGGCCCCTTCGGCCGCAGGTAATGCCAGTGGGGTACTTGTAGTCACCGCAACTGGTCGTCGCATTGACGGCTACGACTGGAAGCCCGTGCAGATTCAGAATCTGGTTCCCGTCCCGCTCTCTGGCGCAGCAGCGACTGCTGGCGTTGCAGCAATGGACGCGCTTCAATCCTGTGCTGGACTTAGCCCGACTGCCACAGGCCCTGGATTTGAAGATTCCGCTGCTAGCAGTTCACCGACAACTACAAAAAAGGGGAAGTGACCATGTCTGCAGCCGCAGAGATGGCCGGGTTTATAGACGCCTCCCCCACGCAGTTTCATGCTGCGCACAATGCTGCCCAGCGACTAGCTGATGCCGGGTTTCAGCTCTTTGACCCCTCCGAGGCCGCACAGGGCGAAGCCCCACAGGACCCGGGCGCCAGATTTGTGGTGCGAGACGGTGCTCTCATTGCTTGGGTAGATGGCGAGACTCCCCTTGGGGCGCTTCGATTCATAGGCGCTCATACCGACTCGCCGAATCTGCGTATCCGACCGCGCCCCGATACGGGAGCAGCTGGTTTTCAGCAGCTCGGCATCGAGGTGTATGGCGGAGCACTGTTGAACTCGTGGTTGGATCGCGACCTTGGCATCGCTGGCCGGGTTGCACTGCGCGGCCAGGACTACGCACAGTCGAAATCAGCGGCTCGAGCTGTTGAGCATCGTCTCTTTCGCAGCGAGGGCCCACAGGTGCGGGTGCCACAACTGGCGATTCACTTGGATCGCGACCTTGCCGAGCGCGGCTTGATATTGAACAAGCAAACTCAGATGACTCCGATCTGGGCTTTGGGTAGCCCCAACGAAGGAGAGTTCCGCTCCTGGCTTGGGAAAGAACTCAACTGCGACCCTAGGGAGATTCTGAGTTGGGATCTGGCGTGTTTTGATGTTCAGCCTGCGGCTGTTCTTGGCCGCAAGGACGAACTCCTCGCCAGCGCCAGGCTCGACAATTTATGCAGTTCCTTCGGCGCTGTCGAAGCCCTCATAGCGGCCAAATGGGCAGGCCACGGGCCCTCGGCAATTGTTCTGTACGACCATGAAGAGATCGGCTCGACCTCGGCCACCGGCGCGGACTCAACCTGGTTCAGCCAAGTCCTTGAGCAGCGAGCAGCAGCCCTTGGTGCGAGTCGCTCAGCGTTCTTGGCCAGCCTGGCTGGTTCACTCATGCTCTCGGCCGATATGGCTCATGCAACTCACCCCAACTACACCGAGCGTCATGAGCCCAACCACTGGGTGCACCTTGGTAGAGGGCCGGTCATTAAACACAACGTCAAT
>CAEZYU010000005.1_pt1 | contig 47165 bp, 42 predicted proteins | sample 7265681 | NCBI WGS metagenome assembly CAEZYU01 (sample SAMEA6813940, study PRJEB35770) | freshwater metagenome | biome: Freshwater; feature: Freshwater reservoir; material: water | place: Czech Republic | collected 2017-04-14 | depth 30m m | reverse complement strand
GCTGATGCTCGACTGCTCTTCACCCAGGTTTTCACTGGTGACTCATTGCCAGAGTTGGCTATCGACGTAACTCCGACCACCGTGGTTCTTGGCGCACTCGCTAGTCGTGACTGGCGACCAATGCATCATGATTACAAGTTCGCAACCGAGCGAAACGGTGTTGCAGACATCTTTTTGAATACGCCAAATCAGGCCGCTTGGTTTGAGCGGTACGTCACCGATTGGGCGGGCCCCAGAGCGCGCTTGGGCAGAATGAAGTTCCGTATGAAGACCTCAGTATTCCCTGGTCATCGCATGGTTTTTTCTGCAGCCGTCACCGATGTTTCCACTGACGACGCGGGCTGCGGATGGGTGTCACTTGATGTCTCGCTTGCGGTGGGGGACGCAAAAGATGATCCTTCGAGTTACGTAGTTGCCTCTACCTGTGAGGTCCGCCTTGCCGTTCCAAACTCTCTAACAGATAACCCTTGGTCGCGTTCTGGCGAGCAATGGGTTCCCTAATCATCAATCCAGAAGAAAGAAAGCAGAATCACCATGTTGGACCTTGATTTCACCGAAGAACAAGACATGTTGCGCGAAATGGTTGCAGGCCTTCTCGCTCAGTACGCATCCCTAGAAGAGGTTCGCGCAGCCGAGGATGACCCCACTGGTTACTCTGCGGAACTCTGGGCGCAGCTTGCAGAGTTGGACCTCTTGGGCCTGCTACTGCCCGAGCAGTACGGCGGCTCGGAGATGACCATGATTGAAGGGGTCATTCTGTATGAAGAGATCGGTCGCTCGTTAGCTCCGACTCCGCACCTTGTGAGCTGCGTGCTGTCTGCTGGAGCAATTGTGCGAGCTGGCTCTGAAGAGCAAAAGGCCGGTTGGTTGCCGCGCATTGCAAAAGGCGAGGTCATTCTTACTCCGGCTTGGCTCGAACCCGAAAACAGCTTTGGCCCTAAGGGCGTTCAGATGCGGGCAGTGAATGACGGTGAGGGATTCACCCTGACGGGAACGAAGTTGCATGTGCAGTTTGCTTCTTCGGCTGATCGACTCCTTGTGCTTGCGCGCACCGGTGATGCCGCTGCCGATGTTGATTTATTTCTGGTCGATCCCACAGCGGATGGAGTCACGCTGTCACAGAGAATGTCGATCAGTTCAGATACTCAGTATCGAGTCGACTTCGATGGCGTTCAGGTTTCTGCTCAAGACCGCATCGGCGCAGCCGGAACGGGCTGGGCAACTTGGGAGAAGGTGATGGAAGAGGGGATGGTGCTGGTTGCGGCTATGGCAACCGGCGGAGCAGAGCATGCGCTCGAAATCACGGTTCAGTACTCCAAAGACCGGGAGCAGTTCGACAAGCCACTAGGAGCGTTCCAAGCTTTGGCGCACTATATGGCCGACTCAAAGACCTCGATTGATGGCGGCAAGGTGCTCGTGCATGAGGCCGCTTGGGCGCACTCTGTCGGCCGACCAATTTCTAGCTTGGCACCTATGGCCAAGTCCTTCACCTGCAGGAGCTATCGAGATACCACAGCGATGGCACAACAGATCTTCGGCGGCGTAGGTTTCACCGTTGAGTACGAGATTCAGTTGTACTTCCGCCGGGCAAAGCAGTTGCAGATCTCATTCAATGATGCGGCTCGCTGCGAAGAACTTATTGCTGCCGCTTTGCTCGACTCAGGTGATTACTCCCTGGTCTCGTAAGGCATCGAGTTGATCTTGAGACAGACCTAGTTCTGCTTGCAGGACTAGGCCTGTGTGTTCACCGACCCATGGAACTCGTGTTTCTGGACCCTCTGACACTGCCGACATTTTGACAGGGTTGCCAGGAATCAGAACAGGTTCTTCTACACCGTCCGGACGGGGCATCTGTACCAACATGTTGCGCCTTGCAACGTGGTCATCCTCAATGATTTCGGCCGGGGTAAAACACGGGCCGGCGGGGATGCCCGCCGTTCCCAGAATCTGACATACCTCTAGGCGCGTATATGCCGCTGACCAGCGTTCCACCGCAGGTCGAACCACTGTTTCGAGCTCGTTCGCCCAACCGCGTCGAGTAGCAAACGCCGGATCTTCGGGCCATTCGGGGTGGCCAACAAGTTCTGCGAGTTTTACGAACTGATGCTCTCGTGCCACCTGAACAGCAAACCAGCCGTCACTGGCTTGAAACCCGGTCATGATCGAGTGCGGGGTGTTGTCGGTCACTCCAAGTGAGTAGAAGTTGGTGATCACATCTGTCATGGCAATCATCGAATCGAGCATGGCCACATCGATGTATTGCCCAATGCCTTTGGTATCTCGATGCCGAAGTGCTGCAAGGATGCCGATCACGGCAAAGAGTGCAGAGCTGATATCTCCAAGTGCACCAGCGGGGATCACTCGCGGCGGTTCCTCTCCTTGGCGGGCGTATTCATAGAGACCAGACATCGCCTCTGGAACCATCGCGTACGCGGGCCAAGAACGGTACGGGGAATCTCCGAGGTTGCCAAAGCCAGAGACCGAGACATAGATCAGCTTGGGGTATCGCTCAGCTAGCACCTCGTAACCCAAGCCCAAGCGATCCATGGTTCCGGCCTTGAAGTTTTCGGCAACCACGTCAAACTCGCCAGCGAGATCCAAGAACAACTCTCGTCCTTGCTCAGTTTTTAGGTCAATCCCGACCGAGCGCTTATTGAGGTTATTGCGCAGAAAGGTTGCACCAACGAGGCGACCCTCTGGGTCCTGCATTGCGGGTAGCGCCCCCCGGCCGGATTCTCCGTCTGTCGGGTGTTCAACTTTGACGACCTCGGCACCGAGACGCGCCAACAATTGTGTGGCATAGGGAAGCGCCTGCATTTGTTCAGCGGCCAAAATGCGGATGCCCTCTAGTGGCTTTCCGTTGATGAACGCCTCTGGGTTGGCAATATCTCCAAGCTGCATACAAGACATCGTGACAGATCCAACAGCCCTCACTCAATCAGGCCGTTACTCAATCAGGCCGTCACTCAATCAGGCCGTCACTCAATCAGGCTGTTACTCAATCAGAGAGGTAGTCGCTCAGAATGATTGAGCGTGCTGGCGAGGCCATTGTCTCGGTTAGGTCAATGACAGAGTCCGCAGGTTGAGCTATGAGCTGGTCGGTTGCTATCAGGTGGTCCACAAAACGGTGTGCCGATTCAAGGTTGGTTCGCGAAGCACCCCATCCCAGCAGAAGGTCATCTGCCAAGCGCAAGGCCAGTACGTTTCCGTCAAAAAGAGACGCGACCTTGCGTTGGTCGTCGATTCCCACGTTGGAAACTAGTAAGGCTCCGTTGAGTCCACCCGCCCACCTGACTGCCCGGTTCACTGCCGAGTCCGAACTCGAAAGAGTGAGCGCACCCGCCAGAATCGCCTGATCAATCAATACTCGAACGGTATCTAGTAGGCCAAGCGCTAGAGGAATCACAGCTTCGCGGTCTTGGTCCGAAGTCAGGTCTTTCGGAGTGGAGATCAGCATCTGGAGCAGGTCAAACTCGTGCTCGTGGACGTCACCAGCAGCAATGAAGAGCTGTCCTATGGCCACGAGGCGAATAAGTGCAGCAGCATCAGGCTCAAGATCGGCTTGAGAAATTGCTGTTTCCCAAGACTCAGATGAAGACCCGAAGGTCGCGATCAGGGTCTGAATCGCTGCGACTTGCAAAGCAGACAACAGTGCCGATTTAGAGTCGAAGTAGGTGTAGATCGTGCCAACGGCACACCCGACGCTATCTGCTACTGCTTGCATCGTTAGGCCTTCTAGGCCGTCTCTCACGATGATTTCAGTTGCTGCGCCGAGTAGGTCGTTGTTTCTAGCTACCCGATTCTGGGCCCTTCGCCCCGATGTAACTGCGGTCATGATCTTCTCCCTCAAGGCTGTGTTGCACGATGAACCCGCCCCAGGGTGATCAGCAACTTGACTGGTTGAAACAACTAGTTGCCCAATTCTTTGTTGCTGGGCAGAGATTGTAGGGTGATAGAAGTCCAGAAGCTAATGATTTTTTAGGAGATAGTAGATGCGAGGCATTATCAGTGCAGCCGGATACTTGCCTCACTGGCGGCTTCAGCGAGAGGCAATAACACAGGTTCTTGGAACTTCAGCGGGCAAAGGGCAGCGTTGTGTTGCCTCCTACGATGAAGACTCGCTCACTATGGCCGTAGAGGCTGGACGCAAAGTGCTCGCTGATGCTCCCGCGGCGCCCCCTTCCGCCGTGTGGTTTTGTACGACCTCGCCTACCTACGCCGAGAAAACGAATGCGACAGTCGCTCATGCAGCGCTGCGCCTCGGCAGCGAAGTCATCGCAGCCGATGCCGGTTCAGGCTTACGCGGCCCTGCTGCTGCCTTGCGCTCGGCGCTTCGCTCTACAGATCCTGCTGTCTTGGTCCTCGCCGGCGATGTTCGAACTGGACTATCTGGCTCAGTAGACGAAAAAGACGGCGGAGATGCTGGCGCTGCAGTGCTAGTTGGAGAGGGAGCAGCCGGGTCAGAGGTTGCGGTCATTGCAGAGTACCTAGGTGGAGCATCTGCAACTCGGGAGTTCCTTGATCGCTGGCGTTCGCCCGGAGAGGTACGCACGCGATCTTGGGAAGACCGTTTTGGCGAGCAGCGCTACGGTGATCTTGCGGCTCAGGCTTGGGAAGCCGGCTTAAAAGATGCTGGCTTGGACCTTGATCAACTCAGTAAGGTCGCAGTCGTTGGACCTCGGCCCCGTGCAGGCGCGGCTCTGGTAAAGAAGCTCGGTGCTGCAGGTGTTGAGGTGATTGATTCTCTTGCTTCTTCTGTTGGATTTGCAGGAGCTGCTCAACCCCTGCTCATGCTGACTGCTCTGATTGAGCAGTCTCAGCCGGGGCAGGTCATTGCGCTGTTGGCCATGGCGGACGGCGCAGACGTGTTTTTCTTTCGGGTGACCGACGCAGCAGTCACTGCAGCGACGGCTACAACGGCGGTGACGGTGGCTGATCAACTCGAGGATGGTGACAACACGCTGTTGTATTCGAAGTATCTGTCTTGGCGAAATGTGTTGCCTGTTCAACCCCCAAATCGTCCTGAGCCCGCCCGTATGTCGGCCGCTGCGGCCGAACGCCGACTGGATTGGAAGTACGGCTTTGTCGGCTCGAAGGACCGCGAGTCTTCTGCACTTCATCTGCCACCAGCGCGAGTGTCGTTTGTCGGTGGCAACATCGACGATATGGACCCTGCTCCCATGGCCGATATTGCAGCAACTGTTGCCACCTTCACCGTGGACTCGCTTGCCTACTCGCCATCACCGCCAGTGGTGTTTGCCGTGTGTGACTTCGCTGGAGGCGGCCGCCTTCCGGTAGAACTCACCGACGTGCGCCCCGCAGATGTCAGCATTGGAATGACAGTGGAAATGACCTTCAGGAGGCTCAATACTGCTGATGGGATTGCAAACTACTTCTGGAAGGCCCGGCCCGTCAGGGGCCAGAAAACATCTCTGGGACAGAGCGAGACAACGGAGCAGAACTAATCATGGCTAGCCACGGAATTAAAGATCAGGTCGCCATTATTGGAATGGGCTGCACGCAGTTCAAAGAGCACTGGGACCGCAGCACAGACGATTTGTTAATTGACGCAGTCACCGACACCTTGGCCTCGGCTGGCGTCGAGAAAGACCAGGTAGATGCTTGGTGGCTCGGAACTGCACAGTCTGGCATGTCGGGAGTGACGCTCGCAGCGCCGCTAAAACTGCAGAATAAGCCAGTTACCCGGGTTGAAAACTACTGCGCGACCGGCTCAGAGGCCCTTCGTCAGGCTTGTTACGCAGTGGCCTCTGGCGCCTATGACATTGCCGCTGCAGTGGGGGTAGAGAAGGTCAAGGACTCTGGCTATCAGGGCCTCAACGCATTCCCCATTCCCACTGATGGCACGCAGCGAACCCTGACAGCGGCCGGAATGTTTTCTCTTGTGGCCCCGGCCTACGCCGACAAGTACGGCATCGATCCGAACGAGCTGCGGCGCACACTTGCTCGGATCGCATCTAAGAATCACTCCAATGGGGCAAAGAACGAGCGTGCGCAGTTCCGCCGAGAGATGTCCGTTGATTCCATCTGCGCCATGCCTGCAGTAGCTGGCATGTTGTCGGTCTTTGACTGTGCTGGGGTGGCCGACGGTGCCGCTGCGGCAATTGTGGTGCGCGCAGCTGATGCCTATAAGTACACCGATAAGCCCATCTTTGTGAAGGCCCTTGCCATGGTTGCTGGGAATGGATCCGGATTAGCAGATCCGGATTTTGATTACACCCACTTCGACGAATGCGAAGCCGCCGGTAAGGACGCCTATGCACAGGCCGGGATTACCAACCCGCGAACCGAGTTGGCCATGGCCGAGGTGCATGATTGCTTTACTCCAACCGAGTTGGTGCTGATGGAGGACCTTGGTTTCTCGGCTCGCGGTGAAGCGTGGAAAGATGTCGAGGCGGGCGCCTTCGATTTGCATGGGGATCTGCCGATTAACACCGATGGCGGATTGAAGTCATTCGGTCACCCCGTCGGCGCATCTGGGCTTCGCATGCTGTTTGAGTGTTGGCTACAGCTTCGTCACGAAGCCCCCGCGGATCGCCAGATCGCTACTGCTGATCGTGGCCTAGCGCTGACCCACAATTTGGGTGGCTACCCGGGCGATATGGTGAGCTTTGTGGGTATTTGGGGAAACCGGCTCGGATGACGTTGCTGCTGCCGGGCCAATCAGTGGTGCTCGCACGACTCGACGAGATGATCGCGAGCCAAGGCTCAAACAGTTCTGCACATCCTGCGATGTACCTCGTCGGAGTCGATGACTATGAGGCACTGAGCGAGTCGGACCAACTGGGCACCGAAGCTGCGATGGAAGAGATTGCGGTTCGATTAGATCGGCTCGTTCGAACTGCTGATGTTTTGGGATTGATCCAGCCAGGGCTCTTTGTTCTTGCTGCCGCATCCGTTGCACCTTCATCGGCTGGGGCGGTCATGGAACGAGTCCGTGGCGCGATTGCTCTGCCCATAGAGGTTGCTGGCCAACCACTTTCGGTGCTCGCGCATGTTGCGGTTTCGTTTTTTGTTGTCGGAGCCACCGCCGCTTCCATGCTGAGTGAAGCGGAAGCCGAACTCACTCACCTTCGAAACTCCTCCAAGAAAGAGTAACGATGAGCCCAATAATTTCCGCTGGTCAGGTGACTTGGGGGCTGCAATTGCCAGTGCAGTCACAAAGCCCGTCATTTGTGCAGCCTTGGGAACTTGGTGCTGGGACTGCCGAATTGGTCTCGATTGCGCAGGCAGCAGACCGTGCTGGTGCTTTCTACATCGGGGTCTGCGACCACGTCGGGGTGCCGCGACCTGCCGACGAGCGCATGTCTGCGGTGTGGTACGACACGATTGCAACCTTGGGCTGGCTAGGTGCGCTCACCAAGCAGGTTCGCTTATTGAGCCATGTTTACGTGCTGCCGTACCGGCACCCGCTCAGCACTGCTAAGGCCTTTATGACCCTTGATCACCTGTCGGGCGGCCGGGCGATCTTGGGTGCTGGCGCAGGCCACCTGCAGTCTGAATTTGATTTCTTAGGGGTGGATTTCGAGTCTCGTGGCAGGCAACTCGAAGAGTCGGTGGCAGTTATTCGTGCAGCGTTTGCCGAGGAATACCCGACGGTTGGCGGCCCAGGGGCCGAGGTTGGAATCGGCATGAGTCCGCGTCCCGCTGCTCCGTCTGCCTCGCGAGAGTCGTTACCCATTTGGATTGGTGGGTCGTCAAAGGTTGCCATTCGCCGTGCTGCCCTGCTTGCAGACGGGTGGCTGCCGCAAGGGCCACCCAAGATGGGTCTGAGTAACGCGATTGCATTCATTCGTTCAGAGCGAGAGGCGGCAGGCCTGCCCGCTGCATTTGATCTGGGAATGAACTTTGGATCGGTGTTCTTGGGGCAGGCAGATTTTGATTTGGAGCAGTATGCGCGTGGCCCGGCCGTGCACGGCACCGCCGAACAGGTAGCCGAGGGAATCAACAAATTTGCTGCCAAGGGAATCAACCAGATTCAACTTCGTTTCATCGGAAAAGATGCGCACCAAGTGTGTGATCAGATCGAACAATTTGGGGCTGAAGTCGGCCCGCTGCTCGTATGCGGCTAGCTCACCCCTCGCCGTTCGAAGGTGCGTGGAAGGCAAAGTGGATCTGGCATGGCCGGCCAGCACTTGAGATGGAAACTGCGACAAGGCCAGTGTTGGCAAACCCAACCGACAGGGTGGTTCTGTTTCGTCGAGAAATTGTCCTTGACGCGGTTCCCGATCAGGTGCCGGGTCGTATCTGGGTCGATGGTCGTTATGTTCTGGTCGTCAATGGCGAAGAGGTGGCACGCGGACCCGTTCGTGCCGAGCCAAGGACGGCCCACTACGACGTTGTTGATCTGGCTCCGCATCTGCGTAGCGGTACAAACGTGATTGCAATCACTGCGCGGCACTTCGGGCAGTCCACGTCATGGTGGATTCCCGTGCCACCCACCTATTCACTTGGTGCTGGATCGCTAGTTTTTGAGGCGCTCTTTGGTACGGAATGGCTAGTAAGCGACCGCAGCTGGATGTGTACCCCTGGTACGGCGTGGACTGCAGTGCCGGTGCCCGGAGATGTGGCCTGCTTGCCGCTGGAGTCTTTCGATGCGCAGGCACACCCTTGGGGTTGGCAAGGGGCAGATTTTGACGACTCCACTTGGAGCAAGAGTTTCGAGATCACCCCAATGCACACGGGTGCAGACGGCAGGGGGTCGCCGCCGAGTTCCCCCTTTGGCATGCTTCGACCCCCGGTTCGAATTGGGTTTCAAGGTGGATCGCGCCATCGGGCATCGCAGAAGGCAACGATGTGGGTCATGGGTGCACCCCTTGGTGCTGATCCCGTTCGACAGGTGCTTGAAGACCATGAGAGTTCGCAAGTTGAGAGAATCTCTGGAGTTGAGGGAATCTCTGGAGTTGAGATTCGGCAGTTCGACCTCGGCCTCATCGCCGCAGGGCTTGTCACCTTGCGAGTTGCGAATGCCCTACCGGGAACCATCATTGATATTGCGTCCGCCGAGCACCGCGACGCAGCGGGCAAGCTTGTCACTCTTGGGCAGCATGCCGGGCTGCGGTACGTGTGTCGTGGGCAAGGCGAGTGCAACGGGGATGCCGAGTTCTTTGAGTCGCTTGAGATTATTGGAGCAAGATTCTTAGATGCCGCTATCAGGTCTCCGCAGGCGGCTGAAACTGGCAGTGCTGGTGATGTTGGCGATCTTGGGGTAGAGATCTGGATTACCGATCAGCATCGGCCGAGGCCTGCTGGGGCATCATTCGAATGTTCGGATCCACTGCTGAATCAGATACATGCAATTGGCCTTCGTACCGTCGATCTCTGCGCCCTCGACGCCTATGTCGATTGCCCGACCCGCGAGCAGCGTGCTTGGACGGGGGATTCGGTTGTGCATCAGATGGTTGATCTGGTGTCGAATCCCGACTGGTCGATGCCGATCTGGCATCCGCAACTCGCAACACACTCCCGCCCCGATGGCATGCTGGCAATGGCTGCGGCTTCAGACTTCTCTGCGGATGATCGCATGTATATCCCCGACTGGTCGTTGCACTGGATCCATTCACTGTTCAACCTGTACCGGTACACCGGGGATCGTGAACTGATCGCCGAGTACCTGCCGGTTGCAGAGAGGGTGCTGCGGTGGTTCGAGTCGTTCTTGGGTACAGACAACCTGCTGCACGATGTCACCGGATGGCCGCTCACTGACTGGGCAAGTGTCTATATGAACGGCTGCTCCTCAACCACCAATGCAATCTGGGCGCGTGGACTTGAGGAGTTTGCGCAGATGAGCGACTGGGTGGGAAATGGCGGCAATGCAGTGTGGGCCCGCAGCCGACACAGCGAAGTCAAGGACGCATTTGAAGTGTTCTGGGATGACAGCCGGGGGGTGTACATCGACCATATCGTCGATGGTGAGCGTCGAGCAGAGGCCGCACAGCACCCGGGCGCTGCGGCAATCGTTGCCGGGCTAGTGCCTGCTGATCGTCTGGACCGAGTTGTGGAGGGAATCACCGATCGCTCGAGACTGATTCGTCACTCATTCGTGATGGACCGACTCACGGTAGATGGCGACGGCCAAGGGTTTGTGTTCCTCATGAATGGCTACCCCGCCGATCCACCTTGGGATGCAGTCAATGAGATGGTCGAGGCCGAGCCCTTTTATCAGTATGTGGTCCACGATGCTCTTGCTCATGCCGGTCGCTCTGACCTGATTGCAGAGTTGTGTCGGAACTGGAAAGTATTCATAGACGCTGGTGAAACCACTTGGCCAGAGTGTTGGGTGGGTGGCACGAGATGTCACGGGTGGTCCTCAACTCCTACCCGAGACTTAATTGTGCATGTGCTCGGTATCTCACCTGCCGAGCCGGGGTACGCGACAGTTCGCGTTGCCCCAGCGCTAGGAGACTTGGAGTGGGCGCGGGCCACGGTGCCAACCCCGCACGGCTTTATCACCGTAGAGGCCCACGCCGATGGCACCGTCAGTATCGATAGCCCAGTTCCCGTAGTTCGGGGCTAACCCCGTAGGATGAGTCCTATGACTCAACCCGAGCCGCATGTTATTTCTGATGAGCAGGGCAATGCTGTCCGCGACCGACCGTGGATTATTCGCACCTATTCCGGTCACTCCAGCCCCAAAGCCTCAAATGAGCTCTACCGCTCAAATCTGGCCAAAGGCCAGACAGGGCTGTCGATCGCGTTCGACCTTCCTACCCAGTGCGGGTATGACTCGGATGACCCCATAGCCCGGCCAGAAATCGGCAAGGTGGGAGTTCCGATCAACTCCCTAGACGATATGCACATTCTGTTCGATCAGATCCCGATCGAACAGATGAATACCTCAATGACTATCAATGGCACGGCCATGTGGTTACTGGCTTTGTATGTGGGGCTAGCTCGTGAGCGTGGGGTAGAGATTTCCGAGCTCAATGGCACAACGCAGAACGATCTCATTAAGGAATACCTCGCTCGTGGAACCTACATTTTTCCACCCGAGCAAAGCCTGCGGATCATCGCAGAGATGTACGAGTTTTGCTTAGAGCAGATCCCCGCTTGGAATGCATCGAATATTTGCTCGTATCACCTTCAAGAGGCTGCAGCTACCCCTGCTCAGGAGTTGGCTTTTGCCCTAGCGAATGCCATCAGCTTGCTCGATCTTCTCAAAGAGCGTGGTCAGTTTGATGACGAACAGTTTGAGCGCTCGGTTGGAAGAATCAGTTTTTTTGTAAACGCGGGAATCCGCTTTGTTGAAGAGATGTGCAAGATGCGCGCCTTTGGCGAGCTTTGGGATGAGTACACCAAAGATCGATTTGGTGTGAAGAACGAGAAGTACCGTCGCTTTCGCTATGGCGTTCAGGTGAACTCGCTCGGACTCACCGAGAGCCAACCCGAGAACAACGCCTGGCGCATTTTGATAGAGACGCTTGGCGTGACGCTGAGCCGCGATGCCAGAGCGCGTGCGGTTCAGTTGCCAGCTTGGAATGAGGCGTTGTCCTTGCCTCGGCCATGGGATCAGCAATGGTCGCTGCGCCTGCAGCAGATTCTGGCCTATGAGACTGACCTGTTGGAATACCCCGATCTGTTTGAAGGTTCAGTCGTTGTTCGCTCAAAGGTCGATGAGCTCAAAACCCAAGCCAGAGCAGAGATCGAACGGATTCTGGATATGGGCGGGGTCATCCCAGCCATCGAATCGGGATACATGAAATCAGCACTCGTGCGCTCTATGTCTGAGCGCATGAGCGCCATCAATACCGGTGAGCAGATCGTTGTGGGGCTCAATAAGTGGACCGATGGAATCCCATCTCCGTTGCTCGGCGGCGAAGATGGCGGCATCTTCAAGGTCGATGAGTCATCAGCGAGAGACACCATTGCGAGTTTGGAAAAAACTCGTGCTTCACGAGACTCAGAGCGCGTCGCCGCAGCGCTTGCTGTTCTGCAAGAGGCGGCTCGCAGCGGAGCGTCCATGATGGAGCCCTCTATCGAGTGTGCACTCGCCCGGGTCACTACGGGCGAGTGGGCCGGTGCGCTTCGGGAAGTGTTTGGCGAGTACCGTCCGGCCACGGGAGTGGACGGGCAGAAGTTGTCATTGGATGGCGATCGAGTAGATCAGCTTCGCTCTCGCATCGACCTTCTTGCTCAGCAACTTGGGCATCGCCCGCGCATCGTGGTGGGAAAACCTGGCCTTGATGGGCACTCGAACGGGGCAGAGGTCATAGCCGTTTCTGCCCGCCATGTTGGCTTTGATGTGATCTATTCGGGCATTCGACTCAGCCCCGATGAGATTGTGCAATCAGCAGTCGAAGAAGATGCCGATGTTATTGGCGCCTCAGTTCTGAGCGGATCGCATGTTGAATTAGCTCAGCAGATTATGGACAAGCTTGTTGAGTACGGCGCAGAGAAATCTGTGGCTGTTGTCTTTGGCGGCATCATCCCTCCAGATGACTTTGACACCCTGTTCGGACTCGGTGTGAAACGAGTGTTCACGCCATCTGATTACCAACTGATCGACATCATGGAATCGATTACCGAGGTGATCGAAGCCAATCAAGAAGCCTCTTAGGACGGCTGAGGATTTTGACCTCATTGGACTCGCTTGAGCAGGCCCTGCCAGGGCTCGTCCGCGAGGCTCAACAGCTCAACAAGATGGCTGTTGCTCGGCTGATTAGCTTGTTTGAGGACGACCGTGAGGGCAGTGCCGTGCTGCGCTCTCAGACCTTGCGGCTCCTCGATGCCAATCCCGATACCGATACCGCAGGCCGGCGGGGCAGAATCCTTGGTCTGACGGGAACGCCCGGCTCAGGTAAATCATCGTTGCTGTCACGCATCACCGTTGACCTACTTGAGCGAAACGCAGAACTCTCTCTTGCCGTGCTAGCAATTGATCCCTCGAGCCAGGTTTCAGGCGGTGCTTTGCTCGGGGACCGAACCCGAATGCGCTTCTTGCCAGCAGAGAAGCGGCTGTTCTTTAGAAGCCAAGCCTCACAAACCGATCTTGGCGGACTTGGTCCCTCGAGCTTTCAAGTCTGTCGGCTACTCAGCAGATTATTTGACTGTGTGATGATAGAAACCGTCGGTATTGGGCAGAGTGAAGCCGATATTCGTCATCTTGCTGATCGGGTGTACTTGGTCCTGCAACCACTCGGCGGCGATGAGGTTCAGTTCCTCAAGGCAGGAATTATCGAGATCCCGCACGCATTCATTCTGAATAAATCTGATGAGCCAACTGCGCTCAAGAGCTTTCACCATCTGCGCTCAAGCATGTGGCTTGCACGGCCGTTCGAATCTGAAGATCTGCCAATCTTTCAGACCAGTGCTCTCACCGGGGCCGGTTTGGAAGAACTTGAGTCAGAGATGCTGCGACAGATTGAGTCTGGCGGAACTGCTGGGCTTGAAATGCGAGAGCCGTATTTCTTGGATCGATGGGTGCACCAAGAATTCGGTAAATCAGGCGGTCGCTTTTTAGCCCAGCAACTTGGCGGAGCCACAGTATTTATTGCCCAGGCTGGCGGCTATGAGCAGGCCCAAGCCGCCTTCAGTCAGGCGTTCGGCTAGCCATTCTGCTAGGTTCGGCTGCGTTCCTGAGTGGGGGAAGCCGGTCAAAATCCGGCGCTGTCCCGCAACCGTGGGTTGTGAAGCTTCTTGAAGCTTCACAACAAGTCGGAATGCCTAGTCGGGGGCAATAGCTTTACTCATCCGTCGAGGATTGCGGAACGAAAGCTCGAATCAGAACTGACTTTTGCTCTGCAAAGAAACATGTTGGTTCTGTCCTCGGGGGAAGTTCGGATCCTCGCCAACGAAAGGCGATGCGATGTCCCCTCATATGAGGCCGTTACAAAAAGGAAAGCTCCGGTCGAGAGTTGTCCTTACAGCAATGATCAGTTTTGTTGCCCTTGCATCTGCATCTGCATGCGTGGCGCCGCCGACCCCATCATCGGGCCCAAGGATTACTGGACAGGCCTGCGCCGTTGAATCAGGTGTGACCGTGGTTGTCGACTACACGGCCCTGAACAACTCAATTGTTATTGCTTGCGCGGCTGGCCCGCAGGCAAGTGGATTCGCAGCACTCGCTGCGGCTGGATTCACTTATACAGAAGTCCCGACTTACCCAGGTGCGGTCTGCACCATCAATGCACTGCCAGCGCAAGGTTTCCCGTTTTGCTGGGAGACTGGCGGATACTGGGGCTACTACCGGTCCGCTGACCGTGCAGGGACTTGGGACTATTCGCCAGTCGGTGCAGCGGAAGGTCCGCTCCTTGAGGGGTCCGTTGAAGGGTGGGTTTGGCAGGCAGACTTCTCGGACAACTTGCCCGGCGGGTCATACGGTGGTGGGATTCAGCTGGCCAACTACACCCCGTAGCGCTCAGCGCTGATGGGTGAGTTCGTGGAACTGAACCGGGGCATCAAAGGCCGCTCGGCGCGTTGAGCGTCGCAGCACTACAAGCACGGTCGGCCCAAGAAGAACAATGGCCAATGTATTGGTAATTGCTCGACCGGTATCCCAGCCAAATGTTGAGGTTGCAATCGTGTAGACAAAAAATCTGTGAAGATTTTCTGCCACTGATGCCCCGGCCACGAACGACAACTGCCCTTCATCTCCGGTAGTGAACGGCCAGAACCACATGTTGAGTAAGAAGCCAAAGAAGTAGGCCGCTGCCACTCCGTATGCGGCGAGTAGCGCAATCTCTGCTCGACCCTTTGCCCGGGGTAACAGCCCTGCGCCAAGGCCGATCCAAGAGGCTGCCAACATCTGGAATGGAAGCCATGGTCCGATTCCGCCAGTAAGCAGAGCCGAAGCAAACATCGTTGTGGACCCAAGCACAAACCCAAAGCCTGGGCCGTAGACACGCCCAGCAAGAATCAGTAAAAAGAACACGGTTTCTATTCCCGCTACGCCTGCACCGAGTGGCCGAAGCACGGCACCGAATGCAGTCAGTACGCCGAGCATGGCAAGAGCTTTTGTATCGATTCTGGTTCCACCATGTAGCTCTGCGAGCAGAACGCCAAGGAGAGCCGGAAGAATCAGGGCAAAAATGAACGGCGCGTCGCGGTTATGAGAAGTGCCAGCCGCTGGGCTCAGGATGAGTGGCCAGAGGAACATTGCGAGTCCAGCCGCCGAGACCAGAACAAGGACGAGACCTGAGCGGTTGCTGATGCGAAGGGCAGACAACCTTTGGGCAGACAACCTCACAGCTTCTCCTTCAATGCATCTGCAACTGCTTCTACAGTCAGCCAAGGTTGTGGACTGAGAATCTTCGCAACCTGCGGGGCGAAGGCTGGCGAGGCAACTACTACATCTGCTGTTGGCCCGTCAGCCACAATCTCGCCTGCAGCCATCACCATCACGCGGTCTGCAGTCGAGGCAACAAACTCAACATCATGAGTACTGACCACAATTGCGTGGCCTTGATCTGCGAGTTCTTGAAGGAGTTTGGTCAGATGTTCTTTGGCCGTGTAGTCCAAGCCGCGTGTTGGCTCATCTAGCAGGAGGACCCGTGGCTTTGCGCAGAGCTGTATGGCAAGCACTAAAGCCAGCTTCTGACCCTCGGAAAGGTCCCTTGGATGAGCCTGAGGGTCAATGCCGGCAACGATCCGATGCAAAAGCTGCTCGCAGGTACCAGCTAACTGTTGGGCATCTTGGTCTGCCTGTGAGCATTCGGCCTGCACAGTGGCTAGGTATAACAAGTCGGTGGGGGTCTGCGGCACTAGACCGACCAACGCTCTGGCCTCACTAGAACTCAGCTTGGATGGGTCCTGGCCCTGGCCGACTGCGTCATTGGTCTGAACGCTGACTAGCCCGCTGTCGCGAGGGCCTGACCCTTGAAGCGCCCATAACAGCGAGGATTTTCCTGATCCATTTCTTCCCATCAGTGCAACAATCTGCCCTGCGGCAAGCTCTGCACTTACCTTGGATACAGCAACAACATCGCCATAACGAACCGTAATCTCTTTGGCTGTCAGTTCGGGTTCTGCTGCCGAGTCCTTACAGGAAGTCGTAGCGCTGAGACTTGGGGGATTCTGCTCAAGTTCTTCTCGTAGCGAAGCAGCCACACGGCGCGCATCGCGCACAGAAAGCGGCAGGGGTGACCACCCCGCAAGCCGTCCGAGGCGCACCACGGGGGGTGCAACTGAACTACTCGCCAAGATCTCGGCCGGTGCCCCCGAGGTCACCGTTCCGTCTCCATGGAGATAGATGACTCGGTCGGCATATTGCACAACGCGCTCAAGGCGATGTTCTGCAATCACTACAGTCACCCCAAGGTCGTGCACGAGTCTGGTGATCGCAGCGAGCACCTCTTCGCTAGCTGTTGGGTCAAGCGCCGATGTGGGCTCATCAAGAACGAGTACACGCGGATGAGCGGTCAGAACCGAACCAATCGCAACTCGTTGCTGTTGGCCGCCTGACAGGCTGCGAATCGGTCGGTTTCGCAACTCGGCGATACCCAAAAGGTCAAGGGTTTCTTCAACTCGCTTGCGCATGACGGCCGGCTCAATTGCGAGCTGCTCCATGGCATATGCGAGTTCTTCTTCCACCGTGTCGGTCACAAAACCAGCGAGTGGATCTTGGCTGACAACACCAATCAGGTCGGCTAGTTCGCGTGGCGGATGAGTCGAGGTGTCACGGCCATCCACGGTGACTCGCCCGGAGAGGGTTCCGCCGGTGAAGTGCGGCACGAGTCCGTTGATTGCTCCGAGCAGAGTGGATTTGCCCACTCCTGTTTGGCCCACCACCAAGCACAGTTCGCCCTCTTCGATGCGCAGTTCAACATTGCGCAACGTGGGTGCGATTGCATCTGGGTAGGTGATGCTGACCTGATCGAAACGAATCATGATCGCACCGGCGGGGGAGCTATCCATGCTGGCAAAACACCAATCAGGATGGCCAGAGTTGCCCCAAGAGGAAGTGTCGGCCAGCTCAGCGGCTGTAGTGAGGGGTTGAGGCTGCTGGGATTGCGAATGGCAGAGACGAACAGCGCAGTAGCTACCACGACTCCGGTGCAGGCCACTCCCCATTCGGCGAGCAACCACGGGTCCGGTCGGTAGCGGGTTCGCTGCACTCGCTGCCCGCCGATCACAAATCCGATGCCCGCAGCCATCAGGCCGACCGCCAGCATCGGAATACCAAGTGTCCACGGACTACTGCCATCAAGAAGGCCGTAGATGCCAATGCAGACACCCATGAGTCCCGTCAGGACGAGCGCTCCGGTGATTCGTCGGGTACGCACCGCTACATGAGCTGTGCGGCCATAGCCCCGAGAATCCATACCTGCTGCTAACAAAAGGGAGCGGTCGAGCGCATCGGTAATAACTGGGACGAGGATCTCTGCAAAGAAGTGAGTACGTCGACCGAGTTCGCCACGCAGCCTGCGAGCTTTGCGTATCCGCTGAGCGCTTTCGACGAGTTGCGGGGCCATAGTTAATGCAACGGTGAGTGCTACCCCAACCTCATGTAAGGCTCCGGGAACTGACTTGAGGAGCCGCTTTGGATTTGCGAGCACGTTTGCTGCGCCTAGGCAGATCAGCAGAGTGGCAAGTCGAAGGCCGTCGTACAAGGCGGCTAGAAGTCCTTCAAGCGAGACTGCACCGCCGATGCGAACTCCAGCAGCCACCGAGGGCAAGGTCAGTTCTGGTAGTCGGAACAGAACGTGGGCCCCATATTGGCCATCGAGGAGCAAGCGAAAGGCTAAGCGAGTACCGATGATGAAAAGGCCGAACCACAGGTATGCCTTGAACCCTTTGGCCCAGGGCGCATCAGTGCGGCGAGCAGAAACCACAAAGGCAACCACGGCCAAGATCAGACACAGCAGCAGCGGGTTGGTAGTGCGACTCGCTGCGGTTGCCATTCCGAGCGCCCAGATCCACCATGCTCCGGGGTGCAAGCTGCGCGGGAGCCGACGGGCTTGAAGTCGACGGCCGTGAAGTCGACGGGATTGAGTTGCCGATTGGGTTGCTACCCCGGAGCGCTCGGGGCGCTCAGGAGCGAGTTGCACGTCGCCTCAGCAAAAGCGCACCAGCACCTAATCCTGCGAGCAGTAGCACTGCGATGATCATGCCGAGTGGAGATGAGCCCGAAGTTTGACCCTTGTTATTGCTGAGTTCGGCAGCGGCCGATTGCAGCCGCGATGAACGTGGTGTGGTTCTTGGTTTTGGGCTCGGCAGCGAAGTGACGGTTGACGACGGGGCCGGATCGGCACTTGGGCCTGTGGGCGAGCCGGGAGCTGCTGGGCTTGTCGGCGCTGCTGGGCTTGTGGACGTTGCTGGGCTTGTGGGTACTTCGCTGAGTTGGCTTGCTGCAGTTGGACTGGGTGCGCCTAGGGGAGCAGCGGTTGGGCTGGATGCCGCTAGGGGTGCAGGAGTTGGGCTTGCAGCAGTTGGGCTCATGATGGGTGCTGAGTCGCAGCCTCCGCCTACAGAGGTTGATGCAACGATGCCTGGTAGGGCAGCTGGTGGTGATACGCGTGGCTTGGGCGCCGTGGAGTCAGTTCGATTGAGCGAGAATGACCAGCCCTGCACCGTGCCGGGCGGAGGTGAAATATTTCCGGCTCCCAAGGTGCTGTAGCACCACTCTCCACCTCGGTTCGCTAGCCAATATGACCAATAGGCCGTGGTGGGCGAAGGCTGAATGCATTGATCCGAGCTCGGAAGTCCGGCAATTCTGCAGAGAAACCCCGGCGCTCGAGTAGCTGTTTGATAGTCGATACCGGCTCCTGCAAGGGCCTCAAACCCATTCGACACGTCTCCTGTTACGCAGCGGGTGCTTACTCCACCGCCTAGATCCTGAAAGTCGACTACTACTGTTACTCCGCTGGCGGTGCTGCAGGCTCCCTCGCCAGAGTCAACCGGACCAGAGTCAACCGGTCCAGCGCTAACTGGTCCAGCAGTAACGAGTCCAGCAGTAACGAGTCCTGCCACCAAGAATCCAGCAGCAAACAAACTCGAAGCCGGTTGACGTGTTTTTCGGCTTGCAGCGACAGCGCCGGTTCCGAGCGCAATGAGGAGTAGTCCCAAAGCGATGAGTGGCTCGGAGGGGTTGCCAGTAAGCGCTAGTGATTGTGCAGTGCTCTGGGTGCCAAGCACCTGTGCAGCTGGGACCGGGGTTGTTGGGACTGCAGTTGTTGGGACTGCAGTTGGTGGGACCGGGGTTGTTAGGACTGCAGTTGTTGGGACTGCAGTTGTTGGGACGGTTGTATCTGGGACGGTTGTTGGGACGACTGGTGCTGCTGCATCAAATGCTGGTGCGAATGGTTTTAATCCAAGGCCGAGCACTGCTTGGGTCGTTGCTCGTCGCCACTGATCTGCCGCATTGCTAGCGATACCGTTTGCAAGCGCCGCCGCACGAGCAGTTGGGGTGTAGGCGATTGCACCGTTGAGTTGCAGTGAAGAGGTGATCCACGCAGCGGCTTTGTCCGCCGCCGCTGTTTGTCCGGCTGCTCGCAGAGCCTGCGCCGAGAGCCCGGTGCTATTTGCGTTGATCGCAGCGGTAGTTCCTGATCCACCAAATCCGCCTGTAGCGGAGTCTTGTTGTGTCAGAAGCCAAGCAAGGGCTTTGCCTAGCGCATCGCTCACGGCGGGAGTCCTTTGCACGCTGAGCAGAGCTTGTAGAGCAAGTGCCGTGCTGTCGGTATCTGAGCGGTCACTGCTCACGCAGCCCAGCGTGGCGGAGTAGATCAAGCGGAATCCACCGTTGGGGCACTGCTGTTCAAGCAAAAACGAAACTGCCTCAGAGGGTGCCTGTGACTCGGTCAGGCCCAATCCCAAAATCGCGAGTGCTTGGCCAAACCCATTATTTGAGTCAGGACTGTTTGAGCCAGGACTGTTTGCGTCAGGGCCGCTTGAGTTTCGGTCAGCGAAGCGTCCAGCTTGTGGCCCGGTTGGGACCATCAGCGAGCGCAGTTCTTGTTCAAGGGTGAGCCCAGAGGGTAGCGACGGGCGCAGTCCAAGTGACTCAGCGATCAACAGAACCTTTGCAGTTGGGCCCGCGAGGCGAACTCCAAGAATCTCGGGTTCATAGGTCGTGAAGTCGCTCAGATGTGACAGCAACTGATTCGTGGCTGCCTGAGCTGCCGGATCAGCTCCTCGGGCGGCTGCGATAAATGCAAGAACGGCGTCCGCGCTGAGGCCCCAATCTGGTCGTGGGGGAGTTGTGCCAACAGCAAAACCGGGCAAGGCGTTGTTGTTTGCAGCAAGTTGACTGCTCAGCCAGGTCAGCGCCGCTGTGGCCTCTGCGCTTGGCGCAGGACCGACAGCGCTTGGCGCAGGACCGACGGCGCTTGGCGCAGGATCTTCTGAAGCCTGCGTGTTCGTGAATGAGCCTAAAGACAACAACGTCACCACTACTGCAAGGGCTGCGCTGATCGCCCAGCGAAAACTTCTAGGCCGAGTTCCTAGCTTGGTGGTTTGGTAGCGCATCTCTCTGGTTCCCCTAGGCACCGTATGCCTAGAAAGCCACTCACGTGTGTGCGAGGACGGACCAGGCCCCGGCATCCGTTTTCCGCGACGGACAGGCTCGAAGCATCACCGAAAGTTGAGCATTCCGACTTGCAGACCTGCTACCCCCTTTGGAGTACTGGGTCTACCTACGGTTGCGGGACAGCGCCGGCTTCTGACCGGCTTTCCTCAACTAGCAGCGTAAAATGTAAACAAAAACTGAACACGGAACCCTAGCCCATTGCTGTCCAACAGGCAGAGGCCCCAACTGACTCGGGGCGATGCACTCGCTCGCTCAGTTCTGTCCGAGCGAGTTCAGGGTTGCCTCGTTGATGTTGCAATCCTGCATAAGTCCCTGAATCAACGCTTGATTCTCTGACAAATTACCCGTGGGATTGTTGGGGTCGATCTTGTCGGAAAGATCCTTCATCTTCTCTGTGAGGCATTCTGCCTGCTTGGTGGTGAAGCCCATCTTGGTCCAGATTTCGGTCATGTCTGCTGAGGGAACCGGGTCTGCTTGGGAGTAACTCGTGGGAGTTGTTCCAGCTTTGCTTTGAGTCGTTGGCGTGGATTCAACGCTTGCAGTGCCTTGACTGCTGCAAGATCCCAGTGCTATCGCACCGGCGAGCAGTAGCAACACGGTGCCAGTTTGGAGCCTGCGGTTTTGGAGTCTGCGGTGTGATACCAACACGTCTGATTCCTAATCCTCTGAAGTGAGCGGTGCTTCGTTTGGTCCGGGGTCACCCTTGGGTTCTACCGAGAAGTCAAACGGAAACAGCGCCAACTTGGCCATTGAGAAGTTCTTGATCCCAAAGGGGATTCCCAAAATCGTGATGCAGAGCAGCACGCCAAAGACCACATGAGTGATCGCTAGCCAGATTCCGCCAAAGATGATCCAGAGGATGTTCAACACACCTTTCGAGAATCGATGGCCTTCAGATTCCACGAGTTGTCTGCCGAACGGCCACATGACATAGCCAGCCAGCTTGAAGGACTGGATGCCGAATGGAATCCCAATGATCGTGATGCACGAGACAATTCCAGCAAGGATGTAGGCGATTCCAAGCCAGACGCCGCACAAGATAAACCAAATAACGTTGCCGATTGTCTTCATCTGCGCTCCTGGGTTTCTACGGGAACTTACGTGTTCCTAGGCTATCGGTTGTTGCTCGGGCTTTCAGCTTGAACAAGTTCAACTCGCAGTTGTTCGTTCTCTTCTTCTCGTTCAGCTAGGCGGTGAGCGATGCCGCGCAACAGCGCGCGAGCAAGTCGTGGGACGTCATCAAGGAGCGTGTTGAATCCGCGACGGTCGATCACTTCCAGAGTCATGTCAGTCGCCGCTACTACCGAGGCGGAGCGAGTGATGGAGTCGAGCAAGGCGACCTCGCCAAAGTAATCCCCCGGACCAATGCGAGCCACTACCTGATTGTCCTTGATGACTTCGGCCTCACCCGCGACGATCAGAGCAAACTCTTGGCCTAAGTCTCCTTGTCGCATGATGACTCGGCCTTGCTCAATGTGAACCTCATCGGTGAGGCGCTCAATCTCGAGCAACTCGTCTTCCCCGAGATCTGCAAATATTGGTAACTTCCGAATCTGAGCAAGGTTGTTCGCAGGAGCATTCACACAAACAATCTACTCACCCGAATTTGTGTCACGATGCCACATCGTCATCTGTCTCTGGAGGATTCATGGTCAAACTTTTTGCATTGCTTCGTAGAAACCCAGATATGACCACCGAGGAGTTCGTCGCACATTGGCGCGATCACCATGGGCCGCTGATCAAGAACGAACCCTTACTAGCTCGCCATATCGTCCGCTACGAGCAACACGTTCGACATCGCGGCGATGCGCTTTCGGGTAATGAAGGCCTTGATGGCGTGGCGGTGCAATGGTTCAACTCGATTGACGACTTTGTTGGGTTCATGTCTGAGCCGGCCTACGCCAACCTGATCGCCCCAGATGAGCAGCGGTTTTTGGATATGAGCGCCATCGAGTTCATCGTGACCGAAGAACCCACGGTGATTATTGGAGACCCCGAATCTGGAAGTCACTCTGCATGACTGCTCTGCCCCTCGCTGATGGGTCCACTGGGGGTGTGATCGTGACTGGCGGTGGGTCTGGGATCGGCGCAGCCGTCTGTAGGCAACTCGCTGCCGAAGGCAGCACTGTTGGTGTTCTTGATCGCAACCCCGCAGCCGCAGAGCAGATTGCTGAAGAGGTTGGCGGAGTGGCTCTGATTGCGAACGTTGCAGATAGCGCCGCTCTGGCTGCGGAAGTTCAGCGAGGAGCCGAACTTCTTGGCGGGCTACGCGGCCTAGTAAACAACGCCGGGATCGGCAACCTCAAGGGTTTTGAGAGCTATACCGATGCCGAGATCAATCTGATCTTTGCAGTGAACTTCTCTGGCACCTATTCGGCCATACGCGCTGCTGCACCGCTGATGCGAGCGAGCGGTGCCGGGGGAAGCATCGTGAACGTCGCCAGCGTGTCGGGAGTTCGACCAACTCGAGGCGAAGCGCCGTATTCTGCCGCTAAGGCTGCAGTCATTTCGCTCTCACAAGCGGCAGCACTTGAGCTCGCGCCGCAGATCCGGGTCAATAGCGTCTCGCCGGGTTTTATTCGTACCCCGCTCAACGAGGTGCTTGCCGGGGATGATCACATGCGCAGTCAGATCGAACATGGAACCCCGCTGGAAAGATTGGGCACAGCAGAGGAGGTTTCAGAGTTGATCGTCTTCTTACTCTCTGATCGATCTGCATATCTGACGGGTCAGAACCTCGTGCTAGACGGTGGTTCTCTGCTCAATTCGGCGCAGATGGATTCTGTGCTCGGAACCATGCTTGATCTGTACTCCTAACTGATTCAGCCAAGAACTGAGCCAGCCAAGAACTGATCCGGATGGCCCCTTGCGCAGATTTTTGCCCTCTCTAGACTCATTGACACACGAACGAGGTCTGAGATGATGCTGCAGTGATGATTCGCACGAGGTACAAAGATGATGACTCGGTTTCTGGCTCAACCGGCGTGGTGTTCTTCCCGTCGATCTCTCTCGGCCAGGTTCCCGTTCGCCGGATGTATCTTGCTGCATCAATTTTGATTCTCAACCTGTGCGATGTTCTGCTCACTCGGGCGGTGCTTGACCGGGGTGGCGTAGAGGGCAACCCGCTCATGGCCGGACTGATGGAGGGCCTTGCGGCACCGCTTGGCGTGAAGGCCATGGGTGCGGCGGTAGTCGGGGTCTTATTGCTAGTTTCGCCGGCAGATTCGAAGTTCGCTGAGCGTGCTGTGGTGACCGTGGCAGGGCTGTACTTCGCCATTGTCGTGTGGAACGCGACGCTGCTCGGAATACTCAGCTTCGGTTAACTGCAACGCCGCATGAACTAGAACCTGTTTCAGTTTCATCTGACAGGGGATTGTCGGTGGAGTTAGCATCCGAGAATGAATTCACCCACTGAACTCACCGGCACTGAGCTTACTGACGGGTCGTCTCCGTTAGACCCAGAGCAGATACCCAAGATTGTCTCGGTCGATGATCATGTGATCGAACCTAGAGATGTCTGGACGTCTCGTTTGCCGTCGAAGTATTCAGAGGTTTGGCCTCGCACCGTGCAAGAGCGTGGCCACATGAACTTCGTTGGCGGCGTGTTCTCATACGAGCCATCAGAGGATGGCGAGCTGTGTGACTGGTGGTTGTACGAGGACTTGAAGGTTCCTCAGACGCGCCTCTCTGCGGCTGCCGGCTTCGATCGCGATGAAGTCAAAGTCGTCGGTATTACCTATGAAGAGATGAGAAAGGGCTGCTGGGATCCTGTTGCTCGACTCGAGGATATGGATGCCAACTGGACCGAGGCACAGATGTGCTTTCCGTCCTTTCCAAGATTCTGTGGCCAGACCTTTATGGAGGCCCAAGACAAAGAACTCTCTGACTTGTGTGTCAAGGCGTACAACGACTGGATGGTCGAAGAGTGGTGCGGTGGCTCTGGCGGACGTCTGATCCCGCTCACCATTGTTCAATTGTGGGACGCAGAACTTGCCGCTGCCGAGGTCATGCGGAATGCGGCCCGCGGCGTGAAAGCCGTCTGCTTTAGCGAGATCCCGCCCTACTTGGGCCTGCCTTCGATTCATACTGATTACTGGGAGCCCTTCTTCCGAGCTTGTGCAGAGACCAACACGGTCATCAACATGCACATCGGCTCGAGCTCAAAGATGCCCTCAACATCGGTCGACGCGCCAGCGGCCGTTGGCTCGACTCTTACCTTTGGAAACGCCATGAGTTCCATGACTGACTGGCTCTACTCGGGGTGGCTTGAGAAGTTCCCTACGCTCAAGATTGCCTATTCGGAAGGGCAGATCGGCTGGATTCCCTACATCCTGGAGCGTGCCGACAAGGTCTGGCACGACAACCGAGCTTGGGGTGGATTTGGCGACAAAGTGCCCGAGCCACCATCCACGTATTACTACCGCCAGATGTACGGATGTTTCTTCGATGATGAATACGGCCTGGATAATCTTGAGAAAGTCGGCGTGTCTAACGTGTGTTTCGAAACCGATTACCCGCACTCGGATAGCACGTGGCCTCATTCTCGTGAGATGGCAATCAAGCTCATGGGGCACCTTCCCCCCGATGTACTTCGCAAGTTGATGCGCGGCAACGCCATCGAGATGCTTGGATTGGATCTTGATGTCTGAGTCCACATATCGCCTGACGATCGGCGGAGAGTCTGTAGAGGGCGCCGCCGGAACCTATGAGATCATCAACCCCGCAACAGAAGAAGTTGCCGGCCTTGCGCCAGAGGCCTCGGTTGAACAAGCCAACGCTGCTGTTGAAGCCGCTGCAGCGGCCTTCGAGTCTTGGTCAAGAACCAGCCCCGAGGAGCGTTCGGCTTTGCTCGATCGTGCCGCAGATTTACTTGACGCACACCGAGACGAAATCGTGCCAGTGCTGCAAGCCGAGACTGGTGCCACCATGCGCGTGGCAAAAACCATGCAGTTTCCGCAGGCCTCTGCTCGCTTGCGCCGCTATGCCAAAGGCGCCCTTGAGTCGCCGCTCATTCCGCTTGAGCCTGCAGTGTCTGCCACTACCCCGTTAGCACCGGGAGGGTTGATCTCTGCAGTTGCCAACAGAGCAGCAGTTGGCGTCGTTACCTGCATCACCTCATACAACTTCCCAATGACCAATATGGCCGGAAAGATCGGCCCTGCCCTAGCTATGGGTAACACCGTGGTGGTCAAGCCAGCACCACAGGATCCGCTCGGAGTTATCCGCATGGTGGAACTCATGAACGAGGCCGGGTTCCCACCCGGCGTGATCAACGTGGTGACCGGGCTCGACACTGCTCCATCAGAAGCGGTGGTGGCGCACCCGCTGACCGACATGGTCTCATTCACAGGCTCAACGGGCGTTGGTCAACGCATTGGTGCCGTATGCGGGGCTCAGATGAAGCGTCAACTCATGGAGCTTGGCGGCAAGGGTGCCTGCATTGTCTTTGAAGATGCAGACCTCAAGGCTGCCATCGGCGGCATCTCATCCGTTTGGGCCTTTCACTCTGGGCAGATCTGTACTTCACCAACCAGGGTCATCGTTCATCGGTCGGTGTACGACCACCTAGTTGGCGGCCTCACACAAGCCATTGGTCACCTCAAGGTTGGTGACCCACTCGAGCGTGACACCGTTGTCGGCCCCGTGATTTCTTCTGCGCATCGTGATCGTATTGAGGGCTATATAGCGACCGGTGTTTCAGAGGGCGCAACGATTGCCGCTGGTGGTAGCAGGCCAGATATGGAGCGTGGGTTCTACGTTGCTCCCACGTTGCTCGTGGACTGCACAAACCAGATGACTCCCGTACGAGAAGAACTCTTTGGCCCCGTTGTGGTGGTGGTTCCCTTCGACGATGAGGATGAGGCAATCGCGATTGCCAATGACAGCGACTACGGCTTATACAGCTATGTATTTTCAAAAGATGCCTCGCGGGCTTGGAACGTGGCCCGGCGATTGCGCTCTGGCAACGTTGGAATCAACACCATGCAACGCAACAACGAGGCCCCCTTCGGTGGGTTTAAGCAGTCAGGGGTTGGCAGGGATGGTGGCCGATTTGGTCTGTATGCCTACTCCGAACTGCAGTCAATCGTGTGGCCGGGCTGACAAGGTGCATCTCTGCGAAAGGCTAGGGTCGGCATCATGAAGGCACTTGTATGGGACGGCGTAGAAGCAAAAGTTGAAACCGATGTGCAGGTCCGTGACCTGCGCGCCGGAGAAGTCCGAGTTCGCATTGACGCCGCTGGGCTCTGTCATAGCGATGTCTCGGTGCTCAACGGAACAATCATGTTTCCGCCTCCGGTGGTGCTCGGCCATGAGGGTGCCGGAGAAGTCATCCAGATTGCACCTGATGTAACGAACGTTGCTGTAGGCGATCATGTTGTGCTGTCCACGCTCGGCAACTGTGGCCAATGCGGAAGCTGCGACCGAGGTAAGCCAACGTTTTGTCGCCAGTCGCTCGGCAAGTTGTCTCGGCCCTTCACTAGTGGCCAAGGCGAGGACGTCAAGAAGTTGTTCCAGTTCGCCAATCTCGGCGTGTTCTGCGAAGAGACTGTGGTGAAGGCAACGCAGGCAGTCAAGATTCCTGATGAGGTTCCACTCACCTCGGCCTCGCTCATTGGCTGTGGCGTACTCACTGGGGTTGGCGCAGTGTTCAACCGCGCCAAGGTTGCACATGGTGAGTCAGTGGTGGTCATTGGTGTCGGTGGGATCGGCCTCAATGCGATCCAAGGAGCAGCGCTGTCTGATGCACTGCCGATCATTGCTGTAGATACCAACCCTGGCAAAGAAGCTTTTGCGAAGGCGTTTGGTGCGACCCATTTTATCTGCCCTGATGGCCCTGACTTCGATCTGGTTGAAGCAGTCAAAGAGATCTGCCCGAATGGCGTGGATTACGTGTTTGAGTGTGTTGGTTCAACAGCGCTCATCCGCACCTCGACTGACTTGTTGGATTGGGGCGGAACGCTGGTGATGTTGGGGGTGCCCAAGATGGGTTCCGAGGCCAACTTCGTAGTGAACACGATGTACAACGACAAGACAATCATGGGTTGCCGGTATGGATCGGCACGTCCGCAATACGACATTCCCCTGATGGTCAAGCTGTATCAGGCAGGCAGATTGAAGCTGGACGAGTTGGTTTCTGCCACGTACCCGATTGAGGATTTTCAATTGGCGCTTGATGAACTCCACGAGGGCAAACTCGCTCGCGGTGTCTTGACGCTGGCCTGATTGCGCCTCTGATGCCACTTCCTGGAGATCTGAGCGAGCTCGCTGCCCGAGTATCTAATTGGGGCCGCTGGGGTGAGGACGACGAGCTTGGTTGCGGCAATTTACTCACCGAGGTTTCTGCTCAGCGTGGAGTGGCCTCGGTCCGTTCGGCCAAGCGCGTCTCGCTTGCGGTTGATCTTCGCGAAGACGGTATTCAGGTGGGCCAACCTGCTCGAAGGTTTAACCCGATCCTGACCGCCACCTCATTGAACGAGCGCGATCAGTACGCACCGGGTATCTGGGAGGGCACCGATGATTTGCTCATCATGTCTACCTGCGCTGGTACCCATATGGATGCGCTGTGCCATATCTCATATGACGATCTGCTCTACAACAACATTCCCAGTTCTGTAGTCACTGCCTCTGCGGGTGCAAAAAAGTTGGGGGCAGAAAAACTTCCACAGATTGTCACTCGTGGCGTCCTGCTTGATCTCCCGTTCGTCAAGGGCGTTGCTGGTTTGGATGAGATCCACCCGGGCTATTCAATTACATCTGATGATCTTGATGAGGCAGTAGACGCGGCGGGCATCAAAATCGAATCCGGAGATGTGGTCTGCATCCGTACAGCAGAGATGCGTCACTACCGTGCAGGCGACCGGCAGCGGTATGCAGTTGGAACGGACTTTCACCTGCCAGGGCTGTCTGTGCAGTCAATTGAATGGATGCATCGCAACGACGTGGCCGGGGCATTTACTGACAGCTACGCCTATGAGGCCCTCCCGCCGAGCCTTGCAGACTGGTCGGACTGCTTAGCGGTCCACATGATTCAGCTTCGAGATATGGGGCTGCTTCAGGGTCAGAACTGGGACTTTGAGGATCTTTCTGCGGCTTGCGCCGATGCTGGGAAGTGGGATTTCTTGCTCTGTGCAGCCCCTGAACCACTAGTGGGGGCAGCCTCTGCCCCTGTAGTTCCGGTAGCTGTGTTGTGAAGCGCCAAACGACAAAGGAATCCCCCGGTAAGACTTTTGGCATCTGGGGATTCGTTGCCGTCTTTGTGCTGATTGCGCTCCTCGGATTGGCCATTCTGTTGGTGATCGGCACGCCGAATACACCCACAGAACCAGTGCAAGGGGACCTGACTCCAAATACCTCGCTTGGCCAAGGCTAGGTTTCGCCACGGTGACCCGTTGCGCCTCTCTATGATGACAAATCCATTCGCGAGTTAAGACAAGGGAATTGCAGATGTTGCAGGGGCGAACACTTTGGAAACTGTTGGAGCAGCGGGTGAATGCAACCCCCGACGCCTTGATGATGGTGGACGAAGATATGCGGACGCTCACGTTTGCTGAGTTCTGGGTAGAGGCCGAGCGCGCTGCTGCCGGGCTGCACTCCGCCGGGGTTCGGGCTGGCGACGTGGTGTCTTGGCAGTTACCTACGTGGATCGAATCCATGGTGCTTGCGGCTGCTCTTAGCCGCCTCGGAGTTCTCCAAAACCCAATCTCGCCAGGCTGCAGAGATGAAGAAGTAGCTCACATCACTACTCAGTCACAGTCCCAATTGCTGGTAATCCCCTCGGTATGGGAAGGCTTCGATTACGAACAGATGGCAACCGAACTGGCTCAGGCCAACGGTTCCCTGAGGCTGCTCATCGCAGATCGTGCGCTTCCACAAGGCGACATCGCGGTGCTCGATCCGCTACCCGAGGTACTTCAAGAAGACACCTCTGCTCCGAGTTGGATCTTTTACACCTCTGGCGGTCAGGGAGCGTCAAAAGGGGTTCTCCACAGTGATGCCACGTTGATCGCAGCAGCACGAGCGCTGTCATTGCGAGTTGGCCTGATCGGACGAGATCGCAATTCGCTGGTAGGCGAGCTCTCAGAGATCAACTCGCTACTGTGGCTCTTTGCGAGTCTTCTCTCGGGTTGTTCCAATATTTTGATCGACTCCTTTCACCTAGAAGAGAGCATCGAGGTGCTGTCTCGAGAGAGTGTCACGCTTGCCGGGTCGGGGTTGGCGTTACATCAGGCCTATGTTCTTTCGCAGCGGACTGTCCTTCACCCACTGTTTGGCGATGTCAGAGCCTTCGTTGGAGGTGGCCCTCAGAAGCCTGCCGAACTCGTTGAAGAAGTACGGGCTCTCTTTGATGTGCCGGTACTCGGTGGCTATGGCATCACCGAAGCTCCCATGCTGACGGTTGCCGACCTGAGTGATTCCCCGCGCGAACTAGCAGAAACTGATGGAAAGCCCGCTGGTGGGGTAGAGATCCGCCTAGTTCGAGCAGATAACAGCATTGTTATTGATGGTTCAGAAGGGGAACTTCGAGTGCGGGCTCCGCAGATGATGTTGGGTTACTTAGACGGGGCCTCTACTGCTGAGGCCTTCGATGATGATGGGTTCTTTCGCACCGGAGACGTGGGTTGCATCGATGATCGCGGCAACCTGCGCGTCACAGGGCGACTGGTGGGGGTTGAACTCAACTCTCCACTCCATTAACTAGTGGACGCGTCTGCTGCGGCTGTCTCACTGGCCACGTTCCTTGCTGTGTTTCCGGCGGAACTGCCAGATAAGTCAATGATGGCGACGCTGGTCCTCACGACGCGGTTTGGCCGGCCGCTTCCCGTGTGGTGTGGGGTTGCAGCAGCATTCACTGTGCAGGTGACACTTGCGGTTCTGCTTGGTGGCCTGATTTCTGAGCTTCCCGATCGGCCAGTCAACGCTGTGGTCGCTGTCTTGTTCGGAGTCGGAGCAGTTCTGCTTTGGCGATCAGCAGATGAGGATCAGGATGCCACTGAGGTTGGTGTGGCCACAGGTTTTTTTGGTATCGCTGCACGAAGCTTCGGGCTGATTTTCATAGCCGAATTCGGTGACCTCACCCAGATCACCACCGCAGGCATGGCCGCTCGCACGGGTCAACCTCTTGCCGTGGCGGTGGGTGCTCTTGCTGCTCTGTGGTTGGTCGCCGCTTTCGCTGCGGTAGCGGGGCAACAACTCTTACGTTTCTTGCCTCTACGGCTCGTGCGGCGGATAGCTGCAGTCATTTTTGCACTTCTCGCTCTGTGGACAGCAGTAGAAGTGTTCGCATCCTGAGGTTCCGCGTGTTGAGCGAGGCTGCACACTAAGTTCTCTGGGGGTTTTCTTATTTGCTTTGTTCTACAAGGAGAGACATATGTTGGCAAAAAAGCTAGGTGCTGAGTTTCTTGGCACGTTTCTACTCGTACTCGGAGGTTGCGGTTCGGCAATCTTCGCTGCTCGAGCACTCGCTCCGACCACAGGCAAGGTGGGCATCGGTGGTGTAGATATTGGTGTCACCACCGTGACTGACTTTGGTATTGGCTACCTTGGCGTGAGCTTCGCCTTCGGCCTCACTGTGTTGTGCGGGGCCTATGCGTTTGGCCACGTCTCTGGCGGCCACTTCAACCCTGCTGTGTCGTTTGGTCTCGCTACTGCAAAGCGATTCGCATGGAAGGATCTTCCCGCCTACGTCGTCGTGCAGTGCCTCGGTTCCATTGCGGCCGTTGCAGTGCTGTGGTCGATTCAAACCTCAAAGCCAGGGGGCTTCAAGATTGACCAAGGTGCCTTTGCTTCAAATGCATACGGGCAACAAAACGGTCGGATCTTCTACAACCTCGCTGGTGCGGCAATTGCAGAGGTTGTGCTCACGGCATTGTTCATTATCGTCATTCTCGGTGTGACCACCAAAGCGGCATCAAAGGCTCAAGCTGCCATCGGTATCGGCCTCATGCTGACCCTCATCCACCTCATCAGCATTCCAATCACCAACACCAGCGTGAACCCCGCTCGCTCACTCGGCCCAGCCTTGTTCGAGGGTGGAACAGCCTTAGGGCAGCTCTGGCTCTTTATTGTTGCCCCGATTGTTGGTGGCGTGATCGGTGCGCTCGTCTGGAAGCTTGCAACTGGCGGCGACGAAGCTCAGACCGGCGAGTCCGAGGCCGAGGGTGTAGAGGTCAACGCCTGACGTTGTAGCGGAGTGGTTTCGTGAATAACTCAGTTGCCCTCTAAGATCCGACTTCTGGTCTGATCTTAGAGGGCACTGTTTTTACGGAGGAAAGAATTCATGGGCATGTTGGACGGCAAAGTTGCCATCGTTACTGGAGCTGGTCACGGCATTGGTCGAGGCCATGCGCTTGAACTAGCAAAGCACGGAGCAAAAATCGTCATCAACGACCTTGGCGGCTCTGTCAAGGGCGAAGGCGTGGGCCGCGACGCAGACCTAACAGTAGAGATCATCAAGGCTCGCGGCGGCGAGGCCGTGTCGAACTACGGCGATGTTTCTGACTATGACGCATCCGGAGAGATGATTGCGCAGGCCGTTGATGCCTTTGGTCGTCTAGACATTCTTGTCAATAACGCCGGAATCGTTCGAGACGGGTCGATCTTCAACATGACCCCCGAAGACTTCGACGCAGTTATCAAAGTTCATTTACGTGGCACGTGGGCTCCGTGCAAGCACGCAGCGGTGCATTGGCGCAATGTGAATAAGGCTACTGGCGAGAAGGTCAACGGCCGCATCATCAACACCGTTTCTGGAGCTGGACTCACCGGCAACTTTGGCCAGACAAATTACGCTCCCGCCAAGGCAGCGATTGCCAGCCTGACTCAAACCCTGAGTCTTGAGCTGTACAAAATGGGAGTCACAGTGAACGCAGTTGGCCCAGCGGCTGCCACGCGAATCACTGGAACGATGCCCAACGCTCCCGCTGTTATCGAGGCCGACGAGGTTCCCGAGGATGAGTGGAACCGGATGGACCCATCAGTGTCTTCTCCGCTTGTTGCATGGCTTGCTTCTGACGAGGCGGACCACGTGACGGGGCAGATCATCCGTGCCGTGGCAGAAAACATCATCTTGATGAAGGGCTGGGCAGATGGTCCCACCATCAACAACAACTCCAAGCGTTGGGATGCCACAAAGCTCGGTCAGCAGCTCGCCACTGACGTGTTCTTTACTCGAGCACCTGGCCTGCGCTACTAGGGCACGGCTCTAGAGATCTCATCAATCTGAGAGATGAACTCGCGACTGCCGCAGCGGCCCCGTAATGTCGGGGTGATCTGAACGGGAGTCGTCGTGGCACGAGTTGATGCAACTGAGCCAAAAAAGCGGAGGTCAACCTCGACCTCTGATTTTGGCGTGGGAAAGCGCGAAGGCCACGATGCAAGCGATTTTTATGCTCGGTTTGCTGCACCGCAGATCTCGGCGGATGATCAGATCTCAGATGATCAGCAGGTTCGCTCGATCGATCAAGTCTTCTTGGGTTCTGCAGCAAACATGTCGCAGGTGGCTGACGGCTCGGTGGCACTAGTAGTTACCTCGCCTCCGTACTTCGCTGGCAAGGCCTACGAAACAGAGCTTGAAGCAGACCATGTACCGGCTACCTACCTGGACTACTTGCAGATGCTCCGAGAAGTGTTTGCTGAGTGTGTTCGCACCCTCGAGCCCGGCGGGCGAATCGCTGTAAATGTGGCCAATCTAGGAAGGCGGCCGTATCGCTCCTTGTCGGGCGATATCACCTCGATTCTGCAAGATGACCTTCGGCTGCTGCTTCGTGGCGAAGTGGTCTGGGTGAAACAGCGCGGCGCCTCGGGCTCGTGTGCATGGGGAAGCTTTCAACGGGCAACCAATCCCGTGCTTCGAGACCTCACCGAACGCGTCATTATTGCCTCGAAGGGCCGCTTTGATCGTCCGCTCGCAGCTGATGAGCGCAAGGCCCGTGGGTTACCGTACGAGTCGACGATGTACCGCGATGAATTCATGGATGCCACCTTGGATATGTGGGAGATCCCTCCTGAGTCAGCTCAGCGAGTGGGCCATCCCGCACCCTTTCCCGTGGCCCTGCCGGAGCGTTTGATCAACTTGTATTCCTATAAAGGTGACCTCATCTTGGATCCGTTTATGGGCTCGGGAACAACTGCGGTGGCAGCCCTGCAGGCGGAGCGCCACTTTGTGGGCTACGACACTGACGCCGACTATGTGCTGAACGCCAAGGAACGGATTTCCCAAGCAGAGATTGACCTCCAAGGGCGGCCGACCATTCCCTCTACAGAGGCCGAGAACGAACAGTGGCTGCAGCTCTGTCGACGGGAAGGCCTCGCAGCAAAAGAAGTTGCCCGGCGAATGCTGGTAGAGGCTGGGTTTAACAAGTTTGGCCCTATTGATGAGGGCGTGAAGGTTGCCGGAGTCGAGTTCAACTTTTCTGTGCTCGACGCCTTGAAGCAACGATTGCTCATTGATTTTTCGGGGGCCTTCAGCTCGGCCCGACAGGGTTTGAAGCGCAGGGAGACTCTGTTCCGTTCTCTCGGCAAGGCCTCGGCACTGTCATTGCTGCTCGAAGGGCAAGCAGACGAGGGTGCGGCTACTCAAGTTCTCTTGATGAGCACTGATGCACCCGGTAAGAAGTCCGCAAGCGGTCGGGCGCTTTCTGCGGCCCTCAACCCAAACAGGGGCACAATTCTAGAGGTCGCCCTGCTCGATGAACCTGGTCTTCGTACCCTCCGCCAACTTGCAGAGGGTTTGCGTCCGGGGTCTGAAGGCTGGGTCGGAAGCGAGTGGACCCCAGCGCATGGTTGACGACATTCTTGATGACCGCAGCGTGGGCGGCGTTTCTGGGGCGAAACGCCTTGCCCAGAGCTACCGGCAGCTTCCCGCAGTAGCAGACCTGATGTTGGTGCATCGCTCTACGCAACTGCGCGGCAGACTACTTAAATTCACCGACCAACTTGTGGTGATCCAAGACCGGTCTGGGGGTAGGCATACCTTTGAGAACCACCCTGGCTCCTTCGCGTACAACGGCGAGACCGTCACACTTGTTCGGCCAGGGCGGCCCCAAGCCGCTCAGGACTCCTCAACGCGCCTGTCAGCCGCCGGGGGAGTAGTTGCCCGAGACCAGGTTGCTCGTGTTGCTCAGGCTTCACGACTTTGGGTTGAAGGCGACCATGATGCTCGTTTCATCGAGCGTGTTTGGGGTGACGAGCTACGAGAGTTCGGCATCGTCGTTGAACCCATGCGCGGCATAGATGACCTCATTGCAGCAGTCGCAGCGTTTGGTCCGCGAGCAGATCGCCGCCTTGCAATCTTGGTGGATCACCTAGTTCCAGGGTCGAAAGAGACACGCCTCACGGAGCAGATCTCTGACCCAAACGTGTTGATCTTGGGCCACCCGTTTGTAGACATCTGGCAGTGTGTTCGGCCGCGTTCCATGGGCATCGACTCGTGGCCAGAGGTCCCAAAGGGTGAAGAGTGGAAGGCCGGCATCTGCAGGCGCTTGGGTTGGGGATCAACTACCGAAGGCTGGAAGCGTGTGCTGAGCGCAGTCAACTCATTTGCCGACCTAGAACCCGAGTTGGTGGGCGCAGTGGAACAAGCCCTAGACATGCTCGCACCCCCCGAAGAGGAATCCGAATGACCCGTACTATTGCCACTGCGCTCGAGGAGCGCCTTCGATCCCTAGGCGTGCAACGCGTCTATGGTCAACCGCTCGCCAGCTTGCAACACGTTGCCGTAGAGAACCCTGACCTTGCCGTGTTGTTGGCGGACGCTGATGGCCGAATTGGTCATCATGATGGCAGTGGTCGCCTTGGCGCAGCACTCCTAGCCGGCCCGATCCTGCATCTTTCCTCAAGCCCAGGTGGCCTAGCGCCGCTTCAGAGAGTCACGAGCGCGGTTGAACTTCTTGACGCACTTGTTGACCCCCCGGGAATGCTGGTGCCGGGCACACTTGCGTTGCATCTTGACCTTGACTTAGCAGAAGTCATTGCTGATGACGTTGGACCGACCAAACAAGTGGAACGCGTACCAGTGCTGACGCTCGAGAAGTCATTGTCAGCTCTGAACATTGTGATTCTTGTTGGTCCCGGAGTCATTCGAGCCAATGCTGTTGATGGAGTACGCGACTTTGCGCGGACTTCAAGCAGCGGCATCGTGACGAGTTGGGGAGCCAAGGGAGTGGAGCGCTGGGACAGCCCCTTTCATTTCGGCACCTTCGGTCTGCAGCAGGGAGACGCTCTGTGTACCGGTCTTGATCAGGCAGACCTCGTCATACTCAGTGGTGTTGACCCTGCAGAAACCCCACCGCACCTCACCGAAAACTTTCTTACTCAAGAGGTTCCCCCCAGCCAGCTTCACGCCTTGGTCGCTGGGTGGACTGCAAGCACACAGCTACCACAGCGGCCGGCTGAGTATGAACAGCTCCGAGACGTGATCACGCCCATGTATGAGTCAGATGCTGTTCCGCTGACTCCCCCTCGGGCCGCGCTGCACCTAGCGGGCATGCTCCCAGAACGAGGAATAGTTGTCGCAGACCCCGGAGCCGCAGGGTTTTGGTTGGCACGTAGCTTTCCCACTTCATTTCCCGAAAACATCTGTGTTCCTGCAAGTTTCACTCCCGGCTTTGCTGCCGCTGCAGCCTTAGTCTGCTGCCTTGAGGGACGCCCCTACTTTGCTGTGAGCGATCAGATTGGCGGCATCGAAGGCATCGACGACGTCACAGCAGAACTGCTCGAGTTGGCTGAGCAACTTGAACAAGGAGTTGCCCTGCAGCTCTGGGGGCCAGAAGGGCAGCTCGAAAACTCGGCGTCGCATATTGATCTGCTTCAGGCAGAGCTAGATGCCGAGCATGTTCGCATCGACGAAATTCCGGTCAATGTTGACGCAACCGAAGACCTTGAGCGAGTAGCCGGTGAGTTGATCGCTTGGCCGATTGAGAGCCCGTACTGACTCGGTTCTCGTATGATCACAGAAGCTCCGCAACATCGCAGCATCACAACGAGGGCCGTATTCAACGGGATGAGGGAACTGGTGTCGACAGACGCAACAATTTTGACTCAGTCGCAGAATGCCCGTTTGGCGCGCATGCTCGAAGTGACAGCAGAGCTAGCACTTGAAGGTGGGTGGGATGCAGTGCAGATGCGAGAGGTTGCCCAGCGCGCAGGCGTTGCCCTCGGCACCTTGTACCGCTACTTCCCCTCAAAGGAGTATCTGCTGGTCTCGGTCATGATCGCCGATATTGAGGGCTTAGCGGATCGGTTAGTGGTGAGGCCCGCAGAGGGAACAGACCCAGTTCAGCGTGTGATTGACGTGTTGCGCCGATCAAATCGAGCGCTGCAGCGGCACCCGCAGATCACCGTTGCCATGATTCGAGCGTTGGTCTCGGGCAACCAAGAGATCGCCCCAGCGGTGAAAGAGACTCGTGCGCTGATGCGACGGATCATTAGTGACGCCTTAGGTGCTGATGGAATCGACGTAGGTGAAGATCATGAGAGCGCGCTGATGAGAATCGATCTACTCAGCGATGTCTGGCTGGCCGCCCTAGTGAGCTGGATCTCTGGAGTAGAACCAGACACTTCTGTTATGCCAAAGCTTGAATTGGCTAGCCAGTTGTTGCTCTCACCAGCGCGCTAGCTCACCAATCTGAGCTGTTGATAGCCGCCATCTCCAGAGATGCCAAGACCGATGCCAGCTCCAACGGTTGCACCCAAGATGCCCGTGTGCTCGCTGACTACAAACTCGCCGGATCGGGTCAGAGACTCGGAAATGGGAAGATCAATCTCTGCAAGCGACCGCATTGCCTGATCAAGCTCTGTGTCTTTGAGTTGCTCAATTGCCCGTTGCACTTGTTCGACACCCCGGATGCTTCCGGGTTCCGACAGGTTCACATTGCTCACGGTGCGGAACTCGCGATGGCCGTCCGTGGTCGTGCTGCTCACAATGAGATCGGCGCCGTGGAGGGGTTTGTCAGGAATCTCGATGCGAAGCCGAGAGAGGTAAACCTCAGTTCCCCCATCTCCTACAGAGGCCAATCGAAGCCGCTGCAACAACTGCCCCGAGATGAGCGAAGCAGTAGTTCCTTCGAGTTCAAGAATCTGTGCATGATGCCCTTGGCCGAACCGAAAGCTGCCCCCGCCTCGAACTGAACCCTGCACCCCCAGAGAAGATGCCAGAGATGCCGTTCCCTGCGCTGTCAGGCTGAGTTCTGTGAGTTGCTCTGTACGGGCGATTTCTGGCGCGAAGTGAGTGAGTAGCCCCGCTGCGATACCAAACCCTGGCAGGGCACTGCTAGCGACTGCTGAGCGTCGAACTGCAGCCTCTGCCTCGATGAGTGCAATCTCTGCAGGCAGGTTGCTGTGCGTCGTTACGTATTCGCGCCTTGTGAGCTGACCAACGCTCACCTGCGCGCGCAAGTTGGCGCCGAGTGCCGCACTGTGCGTGCCGAGGGTGAGCGAAGCACCAGCTGTTGCGGCAAGCCCAGCTTGGTTTCGCTCGGTGCTTGTTACTTTGACGACACCATGCGGGAACTGCTGAATCGTCAGATTGTGGGTGCTGCCAACGACTAGGGCACCAGCGGTGATCTGCGCACCCGAGAGCACACGCAGCTCTGATGTAGCAAAAGCATTCGGCTTGCGCAGTGCTTGATTCTGCAGTGCCTGATTCTGCAGCGCTTGATCATTGACAGCGCGGCCCGAATCAAATGATCCATCCGAGGCTTGTTCCTGTTGCTGGGCTTGCTGCTTCAGCTGACTTGAGAAGCGTTTGCACTCCGCTGCAATGTGACGAAGCGCTGGTTGGTGGATCTGGCGCCAGTCTCGAGCGAAATTTCTTGCATCTGGGCCGCGCCACGAGCAGTGTCGGACTTCTCGATCAAGCAAGAAGGCGCTGTGTTCCGCTTGATCAGCGAGTCGCTTCGCCGCTACGCCAAGCTGCCGGAGTGCAACAGGGTCTGCGCCGATTCGTGACATCGCGACGCAGGTTAGAACCCAGACTTAGTTCCGTCAGCGGGGAGCTCAGCCCGCTGCGCTTGGATTGATAACTCCCCACCCAAAGCTGGAATCCCATCCAGCACTACCAGTGTCGGTTGTAGTTGTCATGATGCGGGAACGGATCTGGGCCGCCGACTCTGCGGGATGCGCTGCGCGGGCTAGGGCGGCGAGGGCAGTCACATGTGGAGCGGCCATCGAGGTTCCTGACATGTATGCGTAGCGGTTCAAAGTGATGGTGGAAATGATTGAGCTTCCCGGAGCGGCAACGTCGATGTAACTGCCCTGAGTCGAGAACGAGGACCGCTCACCAGTTTCGGTAATCGACGCGGCGGCTATCGGCCAGTCATAGGCTGCGGGCCAGCTCGGAGGATTACCCTTGAGCCCTTCATTGCCACCGGAGGCCACGAGCACAACATCGTTTGCCTGTGCATAGTTGATTGCCTGCAAGAGGGCCGAAGAGCCTGAGCTTCCGCCGATCGAGGTATTGATGACTTGTGCGCCGTTGTCCACTGCCCAAATAATGGCCTGAGCAACTCCAGTGGTTGTTCCTTCGCCGGACACAGCAGTGAGTGCCTTTGCATTGAGCAGGCTCACCCCGGGTGCCGCCCCTACTGTGCCAACAGAGTTGTTGGGGGTCGCTGCGATGATCCCTGCTACGTGTGTTGCGTGGTCTCCGTACGAAGCTGTTCCTTCGCCGGTCCAGTCGGCCGAAGCCGCTACCTTTGCTGCTAGGTCCACATGATTGAGCGCTATTCCGCTGTCTACGACAGCAACGCAAACACCGCTTCCGTTGCTCGTTGGCCAAAGGCTTTCAAAATGGAACTGATTGAGTGCCCACTGTGAGGGCCTCCATGGGTCGTTCGTGACTGGCGACCCAACGGCGCGAACTCGCACGTCGGTTTCTACAGAGACAACCTGTCGACCCTGAGCGATGCTCTCGGAAGCAAGTGCTGCAACCTCGCTACGGGCCTCATCCAAGGTCGAAGCCGTGACTTCTTGGATCTCTGGTCGGCCTTGGCGACCCACTGAGGTCACTACTACGGGTACCGAGCCTGGTCCACCGAGAACCGATGGGTCGATCATTCCATACACAAAGGCAGTGCCTGCATCCGCGCCGGCCTGCTGAGGGGTGAGCGAGATGGCTGGTGGGAGAGCTGCTGCCGCGGCGCCAATGGGGTGACATGCGCTCAGTGGGTCTGGTCCAGGCTGTATTGCAGGCGGAATGGTTGGAACTGGCGGCGCCGTGGTGGTCGCTGGAGTTGAAACGGGCTGTTCTACGGGCGGCGCTGATGCAACACAGGAGCTGAGTAACAACATCGCTCCGCACACCAAGATTGCGGTGTTGCGCAGAGGAGTTGAAACACAGCTCACCAAAGACATAAGCATGTATCGGCAGTTTCAGGCGTCACCTAAAGATTTAGGGCACCGTTGCTCAGTTGGCGTTGCTTAGCTGCTGAGTCCCAGAATCTTCGCGGCATTTCCCCGAAGAAACTTTGGCCACACCTCGTCCTTCAGGCCGATGTTTGGCATTTCGGCCATGATGCGCTCATAGGTGAGTCCCGCTGGAAAGTAGCCGGCGTAGATCACCTTGTCTGCGCCTCGGGTGTTGGCGTAATCAATGATGGCTCTGGGGTAGTGCTTGGGCGCAAAAGCAGAGGTTGAGTAATACAGATTTGGCCATTTCAACATCAACTTGACCGCCAACTCAGTCCACGGATCGGCTCCATGGCGCATCACGACAGTCAGTTCCGGAAAGAACCAGCAGATCTCATCTAGGTATTCCACTCGTTGCGGACCTAGCGGAACGCGCGGCCCAGGCACGCCAGCAGTCAGAAAGATGGGCAGGCCAAGCTCGGCGCAGGTGGCGTACACGGGGTAGTACGCAGCAGCGTTGATCGCAGTTTCGCAACCAGAAGGAAAGCTTGAGACGGCAACGATGCCGTACTCGTCGTGGTACTTGCGGATCTTTCGGACCGCATCCATCCCTTGTCTGGGGTCAACATCTACTAGTCCCAAAAAGCGATCGGGGTGATCGGTGATTGCACGACGAGGCTCATCGCGAGTCTCGTTGCCAACGTTGATCAACCCCTGAGCCACGCCAAATCGGTCCATGTTGTCGAGGGTGACAGCGACTGCATCGACCCCGTGTTCAATCTCTCCGGGGATGTCTTTGAACATGTATTGCGCTGGCATTTTGAAGTCTTCTTTTGACTCAGCATCGCGCAGCGAGGGTGCAAGAAACTTGTACACCTCTCTTCGGTCTGTGCTGGGAAATCCGATCATGGTGTCGATGATTGCAATATCGCTGGGCATGGCCATGGCCTGCACTCTAGGTCCACTCAGTAGAACGCGTTCCAGTTGAGAGTGTTCCGGGCAGAGGTCCGTGGGTCTATTCGCCGAGGTACTTACGGCTGAGATCAGCAGTGAAACCGTCTTCTCGCTGCTTCAGAAACTCAAGATCAATCGGTCCAAGAATCGGCGCTGGATCAAGAAAGGCCATGCCGTAGCCCTGAGGCTGAAAGACTGGTCCGACGATTTCTAGAGATGAATTCTCGGAGCGAGCTACGTAACTGCGCAGTATTGGCGAGTCAAATACAAGCGCAACGGCCTTGCCCGACTCAATGACTTCAAATGCTGCGTCAATGTCTTTGGCCAAAATCGCTGGTATGTCCACGCTGTTCAGGAATTCGGCAGACGAGGTGTTTGCCACAGTTACTACCTTCTTGCCTTTGAGATCTCCCAAGCTCTTCACCTCGGATTCCAAACGGTTCACCGTCAGTGTCGATGTAATGATGGCTGTGAACTGAGCAACAAGAACCAAAGCAAGAAGCATCCAGCACATGGCAACGATTCGTCCGGCCTTTGTTCGCACCGTTGTGTCCCCGTAGCCCACAGTGGACATCGTCACCATTGCCCACCAGGTTCCCTCCCACACGCCTGCTAGGTAGCTGCGCGGAAAGTGGTCGTTCCGGCGTCGCTCAACAAGCCAAACAATGTGGCCAACGATGATCAGCAAAGCAATAACTCCAACAATGAGCAAGAGCACCGTTGAAGAGAACAGCTTTGCCACTAACGACCACGCGCTGCCGGATGAGGGTTTGGTCAGAATCTGTAAACCGGAGTCGTACATTGCAATGCTGAAATCAAACTCTGCCTCGCGAGCGGCTGTAATGGAGATAGCTCCGAGCGCTGTGTCGGTCTTTCTTGTTCGAACTGATTCGAGTTGTTCAGCCACTGAAGCGACTTCGTTGTACTCGTAGGGAATGCCTAGGGTCTGAGCAGCCTCCTCCCACATCTCTATGCTGTACCCAGACCAACCTCGTGTGGTCTGAAAGGCAAAGGGCTCGATCTCTCGCACGGCGATGTTCAACACGCCATCCGGTCCCGTCGCAGCAGCCAGCACAGCTGGGTCAACCTGCTCTGAGCGACTTGCTTCGGCGGGGCTCGAAACTCCGGCTACTGCACACACGGTGATCAACACCGCTGCCATGAGAGCGACGTACCTAGGTCGCCTGCGGTCTGGGGCAAATGGCAAGGATGCAGACGTATCGCGCACGTCGAAATTGTCTCACAACTGGGCGTCTTGGGTGATACTGGATGATGGCTGAGTCTTGGTGGCAGCAGGTACGGAGCAGCATCAGAAGTGCAGCGAGAGGGAGTTCTCCAAATAGTCTCGCATCGGGCCGAGTGTCGGGGTTTCCGACTTCGAGCAACCGGGCCTCTTCGTTTCATCTGAACTGGCATCTTTCCCAAGCTGCGATACAGGCAGTTTCAGTCACTCTTGAGATACTCGTTGAACCCACGGTGGACCGGCTGTACTTCTGGGCCTTACAGACTGATTTTGCCAAGGGGGATGGCAGCCGCGCCGGTGGGGCGCACCTCGGCTTGCAATGGCATCCTGGTCACCCCGGATCAACAGCGGTGAACTGGGGTGGATACGACCAGCAAGGCAAGATCCTGTCTGGCTCCGAGTCGGAACTTGCATCGAAGATGGCGAACCCACATACCAGAGACTTTCTCTGGCGGGCCGCAGTGCCATATCGACTCAAGGTCGAGCGAATCAGCAGGAAGGGACACAGCGCATGGCAAGGAACCGTGACCGACCTCTCCACTGAGGTCACCACCGTGGTTCGAGACCTCTACAGCCCGGGGGATCACATCTGCGGCGTGACCATGTGGTCAGAGGTTTTTGCCCGCTGCGATGACCCATCGGTTGCAATTCGATGGTCGGATGCCGAGGCTGAGTCGTTCGACGGAACGCGGCTACAAGTCACAGGGTTCGGTGTGAACTATCAGTCCTATCAAGATGGTGGCTGCGCAAATACTGATTCCTCGGGAGACGGGGTCGGGATCGTGCAACGCACTGCGGTGCATCGTCTTACGAAGCAGGGGCAAGTCATTTCTCGTTAGCGCGACTACGTTATTTGGCCATATGGGCGATACAACAGCGAATGCAGCGGAGTCCTCACTGAGTTACAACCTGGCTGACTTGTGGGAGGCAGTCTCTGACCGAGTAGCGAATCGCGAAGCAGTTGTTTGCGGGGATCGTCGGCTGACCTACGCGCAGCTCGAAGAGCGGGCGAACCGGATGGCAAACCACCTCTTAGCTCAGGGAGTGCAGCCGGGCGAGTTTGTGGGCTGTTATCTGACGAACTGCACCGAGTACCTCGAGGTTCTTCTTGCGTGTTTCAAGATTCGGGCCATTCCGGTCAATATCAACTACCGCTACGTGACTGAAGAACTGCGTTACTTGCTGCTCGACTCCGGCCTTGTTGTGCTGGTCTGCAATGAAGAGTTTGCCGAGCGCGTCGGCAGCGTCACAGCCGAGGTGCCGGCATTGCGGCACTGCATCGTTGTTCGCTCGACTGCTCTGAGCGCTGAGGCTGAGTCGGTAGATCTTGCGGCGCTTCCCGATGGGATTTTCTATGATGAGGCTGTTGAGGCTGCGAGTGGTGATCGCCCCCAGATTCTTGGCCGAGGGAATGATGATCTCTATCTGCTGTACACAGGTGGAACCACTGGGATGCCGAAGGGTGTGATCTGGAGACAGGCCGATGCGTTCTTTGGATGTATCGGCGGAGGAGACCCGATGCGGATGTCGGGTCCGGTCTCTTCGCCTGAGGAAACGCTTGAGCGAATCATCGAGTTTGATTTTGTTTTCTACGCACTAGCCCCGCTCATGCATGCAGCCGCTCAGTGGGTCTCATTGATGTGGCTTCTGTGCGGAGCCAAGGTGATTTTGCATTCGGGCGGGTTTGACCCGGTAGAAATCTGGCAAACCGTAGATGCCGAGAAGGTCTCGATCATGACCGTGGTCGGCGATGCCATGGCACGTCCTCTCGTTGATGCCTGGGATGAGTACGGGCCCTTCGAGATTTCCAGCATGTATTCGTTATCGAATGGTGGTGCCCCGCTCGCACCCTCCCTTCGTGATCGCCTGCGTGAGATTGCACCGAATGCGATGCTCACCGATGGTTTCGGTTCCTCTGAGACGGGGATTCAAGGCAGTCGTCGGCTCTCTCCAGGTGAGGACCCCGGTCAGGGAGTTCGCTTCGACAACGTCGAGGCCGGAACCACGGTGCTCGACGAATCTGGGCATGCAGTGGTGCCGGGTTCTGGGGTCGTCGGCCGCATTGCTCACTCGGGCTACATCCCGCTTCGCTATCACAACGCGCCAGAGAAAACAGCTGAAACCTTTGTGACCATCGACGGCACTCGGTACGTGCTGCCAGGAGACATGGCCACCGTCGAGGCTGATGGCTCAATCACGTTGTTAGGTCGAGGCTCAGTCAGCATCAACACCGGTGGCGAGAAGGTCTACCCGGAAGAGGTTGAGGCCCTGCTGAAAGCGCACCCGGCGGTGTATGACGTGTTAGTGGTTGGCGTTGCAGACGAGCGTTGGGGTGAACGCGTTACTGCCGTTGTTCAGCTCACAGAAGGAACCAGCGTTTCTCTTGAAGAGCTCGACGCGCATTGCCGCGGCCAGCTTGCGGGGTACAAGATTCCGCGAAGCTTGGTTGTGGTTGATCAAATAGTGCGTTCACCGTCGGGTAAGGCCGATTACCGGTGGGCGAAGGCAACGGCAGCTGCCAGCCTCATCGAATAAAAGACCTAGCGGCTAGCTGCTTTTTCTCCTCGTACCGAGGTGAGCACCAGCAGTAACACGCTCACAATCAAGACCATGGTCGCAAGCACATTGACCTGTGGTGGGAATGAGACTCGGAACGCGTTATTGACTTGAATCGGGAAGGTTGTGAACTCGCCTTTGGTGAAGTCAGTCACGATGTAGTCATCAAGTGAGAGCGCAAAGCTCAGGAGTGCAGCCGCCACGATTCCTGGCAGGATGAGTGGAAAGGTGATCTTGCGAAAGCTCCGCCAGGGCGATGCGCCAAGATCCATTGCAGCATCTTCAAGAGTCCAGTCAAACCCGCGGACTCTTGCCTTGACGGTGAGCGCAACGAAACTGACGCAGAACATCACATGGGCAATGACCACGGTAGAGAAACCAAACACGACGTTGCGTCCTAGGAAGAGCTGGTACAGCGAAGCTCCCAGAACTATCTCTGGCGTCGTGAGCGGCAGAACCAGGAAAATCTCGATTCCGCGAGAGCCAGTAAAGCGATAACGGGCCAGCGCAATAGCAACGAGCGAACCCATGATGAGCGCAATGCTGATCGAGAGCACGGCAACCTCGAGGCTGCGAACGAAGGCATCGGTGAGTTCACGATCTTTGAACGGGTCTAGCCAATTATTCAGGGTGAACCCGTCCCAGCTGATGTTGTACCGGCCAGCAGGATCGTTAAAGGTAAAAACGATGATGTTGATGAGTGGCAAGAACAAATACAAGTAGACCAAACACGCGAAGGCAGTCAGGATTCTGCGTCCCCATTTTGACCCGGCACGCCCTGTTGGATTCGATCCTCGACGCGGCTTACCTGGTTCTTCGAGCTCACGCGGTAGATATGGCGGGGCCACGCCCTCGGACATCACCATGCGGAAACCGCCGTTCTGCGCAGTTTCATACCGCCAGCCCCTCTGTGCCCAAGAACTTGGAGTAGATCAACACCATCGTGGTGATAATGGCCATGAGTACTAGCGACAGTGCTGCGGCTACCGGGTAATCAAACTGCACCAAGAACTTGTCTTGTACCACGGTTCCAATCATCGAGGTTTTTGGTGAGCCGAGATAGCGGTTGTTGAGGTAATCGCCGGCAGCTGGGATAAACACCAGCAGGCTGCCTGCGAACACTCCGGGCATCGACAGCGGAAGCACGACTTTTCTGAATGCCTGCCAAGGGGTGCCATACAGATCGGCTGCCGCTTCAGTCAGACGAAAGTCAATCTTTTCGAGGCTGACGTAGATCGGCAGAATCATGAACGATAAGAAGTTGTAGGTGAGACCCCCGATCACACCTGCTGGGGTAGCGAGCAAGCGAAAGTCCAGAGGAACAAACGGGATCGCATGGATGATATTGAGCAGCACGCCATCGTCTTTCAGGATTGACGTCCATGCAATGGTGCGAATCAGATACGAGGTAAAGAACGGCACAACCACTAGGCCGATCAGCAAGTTCTTCCATCGGCCGCCTTGAGTAGCAATCCAATAGGCCAAGGGATAGCCAATCAGGATTGCAGAGACGGTAGCGATGCCGGCGAAGAGAAATGATCTTGCAAACTGTGGCCCGTAGTCGGTGAAGGCCGAACTGAAGTTTGAGAACTGCCAAGAGAACTCTGGGTTGGCAAAGCGACTGGCCTTAGAAGACAAAGCCGTACGAATCAGAATCATCACGGGCACCAGAAAGAACAGCACCAGCCACAAGATGCCAGGGCTCAGCAAGCCGTATGGGGCCCACTTTCCTTTCCGGAGACCGCGATCGTCTGAGTCAGTATCTGCTGCCATCAGAACCCTTGGTCAGGCACCGGTGATCTTGGCGAACTCGGCGTCGAAGAGTGCTTCTTCTTCTTCGTCAAGGTTGCCCCAAGACTGCAGCGTGGCCAAGGTTGAAGCGTCGGGGAAGATGAGTTGACTGTCTGCGAGCGCTGCCGCATCTCCGCCCATCTTGCGCAGTTCCTCTTGCACCCCTTGAACGGGCGAGATGAACTGCACCTCTGCGGTGATCTTTGCTGCGTTCACTGGGTCATAGACATAGTTCATCCACTCGGCTGCGCCTTCGACGTTGCTTGCGCCAACTGGAATCTGCATGGTGTCAAACCAAAGGGTTCCGCCCGACTCAGGAATCGAGAACCCGATGTCTGGATTCGAGGCCGAGAGTTGCACCACGTCGCCAGACCAACCGATGCATGCCGCAAAGCTTCCCTGTTCAAGATCGTCTACGTAGTCGTTTCCGGTGAACTGCCGGATCTGACCGGAATCTACGCCTTCTTGCAGCTTGTCGAAGGCGGGCTGGAACTTCTCAAACGTGGGCGTTGCCAGATCAATTCCAAGCGACATTGCAATCAGTCCGATGGTGTCGCGCATCTCGGAAAGCATGCCGATCTTGCCTTTGAACGCCGGGTCGAAGAGATCATTCACAGAGTTCAGCTCACGGCCAGTCACGGACTTGTTGTAGGCAATCCCTGCCATACCGGCCTGCCACGGGAGTGAGTACTCGCCAGTTGGGTCCGATGGTGGTTTGGTGAGTGATTCAATCAGGTTCGCAGAGTTGGGAATCTTGTCGAGAGGAAGTTTCTCTACCCAACCGAGGTTCGTCAG
>CAEZYU010000004.1_pt1 | contig 49736 bp, 44 predicted proteins | sample 7265681 | NCBI WGS metagenome assembly CAEZYU01 (sample SAMEA6813940, study PRJEB35770) | freshwater metagenome | biome: Freshwater; feature: Freshwater reservoir; material: water | place: Czech Republic | collected 2017-04-14 | depth 30m m | reverse complement strand
GATCTTTTCTGCCTCAATGCGAGCAGCTCGAGCATCAAGGTTCTTGGCTACCTTGGCTCGTTTAGCCGTCTGCCCGCGCATTGAGTTTGCCCGCTGAGACAGCCGGGTTATCTCCTTCTCTTGGCGATCGACGAGTTTGCCAACTCGCTCCTCTTCAATCTCGCGAGCTACCAGATATTTTGTATACGAGCCGCGATACTCAACAATGGTTCCAGCGGCATCCTCGGCTTCACGATCTAGGTGAATCACTCGAGTGATTGCATCGTCTAATAGGCCCAAGTCATGGCTAATCACGATGAGTGCGCCACGATACGCACGCATGTAGTTCAACAACCAGTCCCGTGCATCTGCATCTAGGTGATTGGTGGGCTCGTCTAGCAACAACAATTCGCTACCAGCAAACAAAATGCGAGTGAGTTCCAAACGCCGGCGCTCACCGCCAGAAAGCGCGCCGATGTGTAGGTCTAGGCGATCAGGTTTCAGCCCTAGGCCATCAGCAATTTTTCGCGCCTCTGACTCAGCCGAGTAACCGCCGAGCGATTCAAAATGCTCATGGGCCGCCGAGAACTGCTCGATATTTTCTGAAGATGGGTCTGCTTCGAGCGCAACGGTCATCTTCTCAATACGGTCCATTGCCTCATCGAGCCCACGGCCAGATAACACGTGCAATAAGCACCCCGTGTCGGGTGGGGTGTGATCGCTACGAGGGTCCTGTGACAGGTAGCCCGTGGCCGGTGAGCGGGTAACTGTGCCCGAGATGGCTTCAGTTGCACCGCCAAGGACACGAAACAGCGTTGTCTTACCGGCGCCATTGCGACCCACAAGGCCAACCTTGTCACCAGCGCGTACCTCAAATGAGGTAGCAGTCACGATGGTTTTATTCTCGATCTCGACCGTTAGGTCGCGAACTATCAGCGTCATCGTGAACTCTCTTAAGAAACTTGCCCGTGCAGGGAGTCTCAAGTATCGCTCACTTAGGTGGTTGCGGTCAGACTCAGCCCTCGCGAGCCATATTGGTAAACAGCGTGCAATAGTCCAAAAACACCAGCCGAGTGGTTCCAGTCGGGCCTGAGCGGTGCTTCGACACGATCACTTCTGCGGTGTCCTTATCTCCAGAATCAGCGTTGTAGACCTCATCTCGGTACAGAAACATCACTACGTCTGCGTCCTGTTCGATTGAGTTGTGAACGATCACTCCGTTGGCCACAAAGTTATGCGTCCCGAGCACCGTGGCGTCATAGACCTGGCGCTCCCCTACCGGCGTGATCTCAACGACCTCGTCCCAAAACACGTCTGATTCAGCCAGCGCTGCAAGCGATTTGGAATCCGTCGCCTGAGCAATTCGCTCAAGACGCGACCTGCTCGAACACCTTGGCCGCGATTCGGTTCCCAATAAATAGCCTCCGCAGTATTTCTCGCCGAGCGCTACGGCAAGTTGACGCAAGGTCATCTCTGCGTGATGAAGTTCATCCACAATCAGGTCACGAACCTCGGCGGGGATGGTGTCGACATTGGGGTTAGACGTGACGTGGCTCAGAGCTTCAATCGCGGCGTCTGCGCAAGCTCCTCGTTGCCCGGCGACACCGATCCGCGTTAAGAAGCTGTGCTGATGATCAGCGCCGTGAATCCACAATCGCCAGCGCGGCTTGTTGGGTCCGATATTGGTGATACGGCTGAGAATCCCGAAACGCAACAGCAGCATCTGTAGATCGTCAATCAATTGCCGGTGAGGGCTAGTAGCAGTTAACCGAACGAGGGGTCGACCACGAAGCTCCCCTAGGCCGAGCGAGCCAATGAAGCCAAACAACTCAGAGATCACTCCTGCGAGTTGATCATCGGCGAGCGAGAACACAGCAGAATCCACTGCCCCAGCAGACTTGGAACCTTGAGCCAACTGCTCAAGGCACTCGGCTGAAACTGAGTGCAGCTGTTCGGGCGTCGCGATGCGGCGGGGCGAGGCTATCCGACTGCCCACTGCTAGCTCATCCAAGCGCTGCCAGCCCTTTACGGTTCGGAAGGGATGATTTGCAGTAGCAACCACCTCTCGACCAGAGCCAAGCCGCAGCCGAAATGCCTCTTTGGTGCCGCTGGAAAACGCATGAGTCATCGTGGCGGGCACCATTTTGTACTCTTCGTTCAAGCTCCAAACAGGAACCTCCGCCTCGTTGGATTCGAGCAGCTCTCCTAGAGTTACCTCGGTGTTGGTATCAGCACGCAGCACGCGTGTTTCTGCAATCAGACAGCCCGACTCGCGAAGGTCTGCAAGCATCGGACGCTTGTCAGCGCGTTGCTCCAATTGCCGCGAGAGCTGAGAGAGCGCCATGACAGGAACCTCAAGCTCGCGAGCCAGAATCTTTAGCCCACGGCTAATCTCCGACACTTCAACTTGGCGGCTCTCTGCAGACCCCCTGCCAGACATGAGCTGCAAGTAGTCCACGACGATCAACCCAAGTGGCTGATCAAGTCGGTCCTGCAGGCGACGAGCCTTCGAGCGAATCTCGGTCACTGTCAGAGCCGGATTGTCATCAATCCAGAGCTGTCCTTCGCCGAGTCGGCCCATAGCCTTGGTGATCTTCGTCCAGTCAGAATCAGTGAGACGCCCGGTTCGCAGCTTGGTTGCATCGATGCGTGCCTCCGAAGCGATGAGTCGCTGAGTCAGTTCTAAATGGCTCATTTCAAGAGAAAAGAACAGCACGGGTCGCTGCTCGCGAACGGCAGCATGAGTTGCCAAGCCCAAAGCAAAAGCCGTCTTACCCATAGCCGGGCGAGCGCCCACCACAATGAGTGCACCAGGCTGCAGACCAGCAAGCTGAGTGTCAAGGTCGATATAGCCAGTTGGGGTTCCTGTAACAGAGTCACCGCGCTCAAAGAGTTTTTCGAGCTGCTCCAAGCTTGCGTCAAGCAAAGGAGCTAACGGAGAGAGAGAGTCGGTGGTTCTGCGCTGAGCCACCGCAAACATCATGCTTTCGGCCGAGTCAATTGTCTTTTCAATATCGTCGAGGGGCGAATAGCCAAGCTCGGCAACATCATTTGCCGTCATAATCAGCTTGCGAAGCAGAGCCTTCTCTTCGACGATCTTCGCGTAGTGAAGCGCGTTGGTAATCGCTGGGGTTCTCGCCTGCAAGGTAATGAGCGTGCCTGACCCACCAACTGCATCAAGGACGTCGGCTTGGCCGAGTTCGTCGGCAACAGTGACCGGGTCGACACCTTGGCCTGCTCCGTAGAGTGCTTGGATGGCATCAAAGATGTGCCGATGCGCTGGCCGATAGAAATCATCGGAGGTAACTACATTGGTTACAGCCGAGATTGCTTGTTCGCTCAGAAGCATGGCTCCAAGCAATGACTCTTCGGCTTCGATGCTATGAGGTGGTACTCGGAGGCGTGTTACGTCTCCACGATTCGATGATTCTGCCATTGAGATACATCTTGGTCGGAGTTGCCTGTGGGTAGCTAGTGCCTTAACCCTGAGAATTTCCTGTGGAAATGCTGTGGGTAGAGGCCACACCCTGTGGAAACGCTGAGCGTCACAGGATGTGGCCCAAAGCCGGAGTTAACCGGCAACTACCTCGATCATGATCGGGAACTGCACATCGGTATGCAACCGAGCAACAGCCTGATGTGATCCAACTTCTTTGATGTGCTCTTCAATCACGATGTCTTTACGATCCAAAGTGATCCCGGTTTGGTCAAAAATGGCCACTACCAATTCGGCCTCGGTAACCGAGCCAAACAGACGACCGGTGTCTCCGGCTTTGGCTACAACCTCGATCTTCTTTGAAACAAGCTTCTTCGCGATCTCTTCTGCTGACTCGCGATTCTTGGCATCTTTGACGTCGCGTGAGCGACGCATAGCGCCGGCCTGCGCAACAGCGCCGTCAGTTGCAAGAAACGCAAGCCCACGGGGCTCGAGATAATTGCGCACATAGCCCTTTGACACCTCGACGATGTCTCCACGCTTACCAAGTCCAGAAACGTCAGAACGAAGGATGACTTTCAGATCGCTCATTCTTCTCCTCCGGTTGTCTCTGCACTAACTGCTACTGACTCAGTTGCATCAATGTCGATCTCGGTGAACTCTGAGGCTGACTCGCTCGGCGCAGTGCTCTGCTCAGAGGAGTCCTCGGAGCGGTCGCGACGTTCACGGCGATCATCACCGTCGCGATCACCTCGGCTGCTCCGCCCACCACGCTGGGTTGTGACGCGGTTTGCATACGGGATCAGCGCCATCTCGCGAGCATTCTTGATTGCCATAGCAATAGCACTCTGCTGCTGAACGTCGTTACCCGTTACGCGACGAGCGCGGATCTTGGCACGGTCGGACACAAACCTGCGAAGCAGATTGACGTCTTTCCAGTCCACATACTCGACCTTTTCTGAATTTAGGATCGAGACTTTCTTTTTAAACTTGCGCCCGTTGTCTTTACCTTTCGGGCTGCGTTTTGGCTGTGTCTTTGCCATTAGAACGGCTCCTCATCATCGCTATATCCGGCAGCGGGGGGCTCCTGTGCCGGGGGCGCCGAGTCAAACCCGCCACCACTGCCGCCTTCGCGACGTTCGTTTTTGCTTACTTGGGCAGTAGCCCAGCGCAGGCTGGGACCAATCTCATCGGCCACGACCTCGACCTTGGAGCGCTTGGACCCATCTTTAGGATCTTCCCAGGAGCGTTGATCTAAACGCCCTGAAACCATGACCCGAGTGCCTTTGGTGAGTGACTCGCTGGCGTTTTCCGCCAACTCTCTCCAACAGACGACATCGAAGAACGAAACTTGCTCTTCCCATTCGTTCGTCTTTTGGTTACGCCAGCGGCGGTTCACTGCGAGACCGAAGTTTGCAACTGCCGCCCCGTTTGGGGTGAAGCGCAACTCTGGGTCTCGTGTGACGTTGCCAATCAGCTCGACTGTATTTCCGTTTGCCATAGTGTCCTCCTCGTTATCAGCTCGCCGGTGTCAGCAAGCCACGCTTTGTGGCTTCTGAGTCCGGCAAGCGGTAAATTTTGTGGCGGACGACCTCGTCCGCAAGACGGAGGAAACGATCAATCTCATCAAGATTGGGCGCCTGAGTAACGATCTCTAGGACCGAGTAGACACCTTCTGATTTGTGATTGATCTGATAGGCGAAACGTCTGCGGCCCCAGTGGTCAACTGTAGGAACAGTTCCACCTTCGGCCTCGATCATCTCTTTTGCCTTAGTGATGATGCCCTTGCCAACAACGTCATCAACGTCTTGGTCAATAATGATCATCAATTCATAAACGCGAGTAACCACGTGCAATCCTCCCTATGGACCTCGGCAGAACGCCTTGAGGGTCCTGCGATCTGCAGGACAGGGTGTTTCTGTAGCCACTCCGTTTCGGACCCTGCGAACAGGGCTTCAGCGGAGCGGACATTCAACTGTAGTGATCACTAGGGGGTGACCGCCAACTGCGGAATGTCTCAAGCGAAATACCGAGGTGAAAAACAGTCTGGTCTGACCCTGTGACAGTAAAGATTGCGGGTGCTCTACGAGGGCTGTGAACCGTACAGCGACAAAGCCTCAGCTTGTTGTTCGGAGAGGTGATAGCTCTCGGAGTCGTCGGGGAAACAACCAGATCGAACATCTTCGGCAAACTGACGAACCGCTACAACGGCATCAGACTTGAGTGATGCATATTTGCGAACAAACTTCGCAGGGACCCGATCCTCGAGACCCAATAGATCATGAAAAACCAGAACCTGCCCATCGCACTGGCGACCCGCACCAATGCCAATCGTGGGGATATCTAGCGATTCGGTCACCATCCGCGCTACCTCGTCTGGGACTCCTTCTAATACGATGGAGAAACACCCAGCGTGCTGCAAGGCCTTGGCATCAGCAAGTAACTCAAGTGCTGCTTCAGACTTGCGGGCTTGCACTTTGTAACCGCCCATTGCGTGAAGCGACTGTGGAGTGAGGCCCAGATGGCCCATCACGGGAATCTCAGCAGAGATCAGGGCTTCAATCATCGGCAAGCGTTTGCGGCCGCCCTCAAGCTTCACTGACTGCGCTCCCGCACGAATCAGTTCTGCTGCATTACGCACCGTTTCTTCCACCGAGATGTGATAGCTCATCCAAGGCAGATCGGCCACGATCAGCGCCGAGGGACGGGCCCGAGCCACAGCGGCGGTGTGATGCGCAATATCCGCAACCGTTACCTGAAGCGTGTCTTCGTACCCGAGCACAACCATCGCCAGGGAATCACCGACCAAAATCATGTCGACTCCGGCTTCATCGGCAATCCGTGCGCCAGGCGCATCGTAGGCAGTCACCATCACTAGCGGCTGTGCTGCACTCGACGAGCCTGCACTCGAAGAGCCAGGCACCGCTAAACAGTGATCGCGAATTGCAGGAACAGTTGTCCGTTTGGAAGTAGCCATCACTGGTTCTCCTTGTTCAGGTTGTTCAAGTCCAGCGCCCCATGGCTGCCGGCCGTCAAATTTGAGTGTATGGCAAACTTGTCAAACTGCCAAGCAAATCTTACGGAGTCGGCGCGGGTGCAGCAGTTGGTACCGGCGGCGGTGCAACCGTTGTTGCTGGGGCCGAAGTCGTAGGTGGTGCCACCGTGGTACTCGGCAAAGGCTTCGGTGCAACAGTGCTAGCTGGCAGCTTTGGCGTGCTCGTTGAAGTGGAGCTTCCCGATCCCGCACTGACAGCCGTGCTACTCGTGACTGCTCCCGGAAGACTGCTCGTGGTTGTAGAACGCATACCAGTAAGCCGTTGGTTCAAAATCCGCTTCCCAAAATCAGCATCCGGGAACTGACAGGCCTCGTCGCCTTGAGTGGCAGAAGACATGAACTGTCGCCAGATTTCTGCCGGCACCGTTCCACCAGACACTTCTTTGCCCCTATAGGTCTTCATGGGTTTGGGCTGTTCGTAACCCATCCAAACAGCCGCCGTCAGATGACAGGTATAGCCAGCAAACCAAGCATCTTTTGAGTCAGTAGTCGTCCCAGTTTTGCCTGCGGCAACAACTCGGAGTGAGGCTGAGTGTCCTGTGCCCTTGGTCAATACACCTGACAGGACCGAATTGACCGTATCTGCCACGCCTTCGTCAATGACCTGTTCAGACTTCACATCTTGTTTCGCATCAAAAAGCACGACGCCCGCTGAATCTTCAACTCGGCGGATCACATACGGGGGGGTGTGTTTTCCACGGTCGGCGAACGTTGAGTACGCCGAGGCCATATCGAGCACCGACACCTCTTCCGTGCCAAGAACAAGGGCGTACTGAGGATCTAACTCAGAAGTGACCCCGAGCCGGTTCGCCATCTCGGCAACGCGATCAGGAGTAACAAGGTTGACCATGCCGGCGTAGACCGTGTTGGAAGACTTCCATGTGGCTTCTTCAACGCTGAGCACGCCAAGGTCAGACTTGCCAAAGTTCTGCGGAGACCACAATTTGCCCGGCTCAGTAAACACCCCAGGGAATTGCGTGGTGGGCGGTGACCGGAAAGCGGACTCAACGGAGTAACCGTCCTCAATAAAGGCCGCTAGGGCAAAGGGCTTAAAGGTGGACCCTGGCTGGCGTCCAGAACCGCCGCCTTCTTTCCCAAGGGCAAGATTTACCTTTTTCTTGGCAAAGTCTGTTCCGCCCACCATGGCTCGGACTTGTCCCTTTTCATCAACAGCGACAAGGGAACCAGAGGGCCCATCTGCCCTACCGAGAGTTCCGGTTACAGCTTTATACGCATCCTCTTGCATCTCTGGGTCGTAGGTGATGTACACCCTGAGGCCTTGCGTCTCGGCTCCGGGGCCAAACCTCTGACGCAACTGCTTTCGAACCAAAGACACCCAGTACTCAGAGCCATAGTCGGCATAACGAACCTGCCCTAGATCGGTCTTCTCGGCTGGGCGAGGCAAAATGGTCATGGTCTGAGCATCGCCGTTGGTATCGGTCGGACTCGAGACCCAAGGCACCGCATCTGCAGCCTCGGCCTGGGCTTGAGTGATGTACCCCTCAGAGACCATGCCGTTCAAAACCGTCTTACGGCGGCGAGTTGCCTCTTTTGGATCTCGTGTTGCCTCAGCACTTTCCGGCGAGCGAATCAAGCTCGCTAAGTACGCCGCCTGATGAACCTGCAGGTTCTCTACGCCGATTCCAAAATACGCCCGACTAGCTGCCTCGACGCCGTAAGCTCCGCGGCCAAAATAGATCTCGTTGAGGTAGCGAGTGAGGATGTCTCGTTTGTCGAGCTCCCCTTCAAGCTTGACTGAAAGCACCCCCTCTTTCAGCTTGCGGGTGAGCGTGCGCTCAGAGGTCAGGTAGGTCAACTTCACGTACTGCTGAGTGATAGTTGAACCACCCTGTTTAGATTTGCTTGATCCCAACAGGGATTGGTACACGGCCCTTGTTAGGCCCGCAGGATCAATTCCTCCGTGATCAAAGAAGTTGCGGTCCTCTGCAGACAGCACTGCCTGAACCAAAACCGGAGGGAGCTGTTCGTAATCAACATTTACTCGAGCTTCGGTGGCCGACAGCTTTGCCATCGAATTCTGAAAATCACAGTCGTTGTTTTCTACGTTGATATCGCACACAAAGGTGGTCTCCATAGACCGTTTTGCAGGCGGAAGTTCAATCGTGCTCAAAGCCATCCATAACCCGCCGAGCGAAACGACCATAAGGACCAGCACCACGTACGCAGGCCGGCGGAGTCGCCAGAGGAAGCTGCGTGATGAGGACATCGCTACATTCTGGCCTGTGGAAGCGAAAAGGTCCCATCTCAGCTGAGGGTGCAATCAGTTAGCTAGCTAATTGGCGAGACTTCTAACAGATGATTCCAGCGGCATGAGGTACAGACCTCGACGCTATAACAGCGTCGATTTGCTCGCTCCGAGGCGAGTTTCTTTAGTTCTGCTCGAGTTTTTACTACTCGACCGCCCGCTGGCAGCCTTGGCCCAAAAACAAACTTCACGACGCGTAGGGTGGATTCGTCACAAACCGGACAGGACACCGTCGAACGCTGAGAACAGTGCAATGCAATGCGCATCAGTTCAGAGTGCGCATCGCACACATCGGATCGAGAGAGTTCCCCTGCGCGGTAACGAAAGAGCAGCTGCCGCCGAGCGAAGCGATAGTCGACACTCCCAGGGGCTTTCCCTGGGCGACCAGAGGATTCGGGCTGAAGAAACGGCACCCTTACTACGCTACTGCTCGTCGGGGCATCCGCGGGTCAGCGCGGATCCTCCGACAGACTTTGCAGCGATGTCTGATTCGAGCTCAAAAGCCCCCCTCCCGCTGCGCCACCCGTCCGCAGGCAACCTTGATTCCCGGCCAACCCTGTTACGCGAGGGCGACGGACCAACCCCACTGCCAGCTGCGAGCTTCCCACATGGCTCCGAGGCTCCCTTAGACAACGTCAGGTTCGCACCCGATGTCGACGACAGTATTTTGAATCGACTCGTTGGATCAGTAGGGCCGCTCGAAGGCAAGCGTGTCTTAGACCTAGGTTGCGGAGCAGGTGGCTCATCTTTGGCACTGGCACGCAAGGGAGCCCATGTCATAGCAGTTGAAGGATCAACCGCTCGGCTCACACAGGCCCGCGCTGCAGCCGAAATCGCACAGCTCAAAGTCGAATTCCATCACAGCGATCTTGCTGATCTGGCGTTTCAGCGGGCAGACAGTATTGACCTAGTTATCGCCGTGTATTCCTTAGCCGGGGTACAAGATCTAGGTCGAGTGTTTCGCCAACTGCACCGAATCATGAAACCAGAGGCTGCACTGGTGATGTCTCTGCCGCACCCATTCTCGCTCATGCTCGAACTCGATGCCGAAGAACAATCCACGCCATACCTCACCAGATCGGCATGGCACGACCAAGCAATTTCATGGCGAGCAAGTGGTGACGAAGGAGTCACCCATGTTCATCAAGTCAGCGAGTTGTTCACCAGTCTCATCAGAGCCAACTTTCGAGTGGACAGCATTGTTGAGCCGATTGCAGACATTGGAGCGAATGCATCGCGACCACCGAGTGTGCACTACTCGGAATTAACCGACTGGGTGCCGAGCACCCTCGTGATCCGAGCACGCAAAGAAGGAACCTGAGTCAGTCGCTAAACCTCGCTGAGCCGCTACGAGCCGCTACGAGTTTCGAACGACAACAACTGGACAGTGCGAATGATTCACCACATAGGTGGTGACTGATCCCATCAGGAGGCCCACAAAGCCGCCGCGTCCTCGTGAACCAACGACGAGCAAATCAGACTCCTTCGAAGCGGAAATCAGCAACTCGCCGGCATGGCCTTCGAGCACCTCAGTCGTCACCTCGACACCCTCTAGGTCACCGAAGTCACGCACCGTGTCAATAGCAGCACCCAACATCATGTTGGTTGCCGCAGCGTAATCAGACAGATCTGTCGTGGCCATCTCATAGCCGGTGCTCAAAATCGCGCCTGAAAAAATCGCCGTGACACGCAGGACCGATCCTCGCATCTTGGCCTCTTGTGCAGCCCAGCGAAGCGCGCTTACTGATTGCTCAGATCCATCTACTCCGACAACAATTCCAGCCATATTTACTCCTTCGTCTGCGCCTTGTCCTCAAAGCCCTGCTCAGTCAGGTTAGAGGCTAGTACCGCAGCAGGATTTTCTGGCTGTTGAGCCCACCACACATCAAGGTCTGTTACTGCCTGTTCCGGTGAGACGGGGCCTCGTTCAAGGCGAAGTTCTAACAAGTAGTTCAAGGCCCGACCTACCACCTGGCCTTCGGCAACACCGAGGTGACTCATAACCTCTTGCCCGTTGAGTTCTGGGCGAATTGACCTCAGTTCCTCCTGCTCGGACAGCTGTGCAATACGAAGTTCTAAGTCGTCGATACGTCGATTCAGCGCATCTGCTTTGCGCTGATTCCTCGTGGTGCAGTCCGCGCGGGTCAGAGCCAACAGCTCCGGGAGTAAAAGGTCGGCGTCGCGAACAAAGCGTCGAACAGCAGAGTCCGACCAGCCCATGTCATAGGTGTGAAAGCGAAGGTGGAGATACACCAGCTGCGAGATCTGCGAGACCATCTCATTGCTGAACTTGAGCGCCTTCATTCGCTCGCGAGTCATGCGGGCCCCGACTACCTCATGATGGTGAAAGGACACCCCGTTCGGGCCAATCGCCCGAGTCGCTGGCTTTGCAATGTCATGGAACAGTGCTGCTAGGCGCACGAGTAGTTCGGCTGGAGCTTGTGCAACCACAGCAATGGTGTGTGTCAGCACATCCTTGTGGCGGTGGATGGGGTCTTGTTCCAACCGCATCGCCGGCAACTCGGGAAAGAAATGCGCCGCTAAACCTGTGTCATGCAAAAAGTACAATCCGGCTGACGGATCAGCTACAACCACAAGCTTGCAGAGCTCGTCGCGGATCCGTTCGCTCGACACGATCGAAAGGCGCTCAGCCATAGCGTTCACCGCTTCGGTCAACTCGGGTACTGCTTCAAGAGAGTACGAAGAGATAAACCGAGCTGCGCGCATCATCCGGAGCGGATCATCGGAAAATGATTCCTCGGGGGCAATCGGCGTTCGCAACACGCCCGCTGCAAGATCAGACAAACCGCCAAACGGGTCGATCAAGGTTGGGTGATCACCTGTGATTTCGATTGCCATTGCATTCACAGTGAAATCACGTCTCGAGAGATCTACTTCGATATCGCTACTAAACGCCACCTGCGGCTTGCGACTGTCGGGCGAATACGTTTCGGCACGATGAGTGGTGATTTCGTAGGTGCATCCTTCGATTTCACAGCCAATTGTTCCAAAGCGCTCACCGGTTGCCCAGACTGCCGATGCCATCCCTCTGACAAGCTCTTTCACCCGTTCGGGAAGCGCATCAGTGGTCAAGTCAACGTCGTTGCTCGGATCTTGGCGGTCAAGGAGCAAATCACGAACTCTGCCCCCAACTAGGTACAGGCGTTTACCGTCTCTTTGGAAAACCTCACCGATCGCGGCGAGCGCTTCGAGTTCATCTTTTGCTCTCGCTGGAATCACTCGGCAAGGCTACCGGCGCGACCAGAGGTCTTGTGACCTATATTTAATTGCAGCGATCGGAGCGATCGGAGCCGCAGGTGCAGGAGACCTAGTTCACTACTATGAGCACCCGTCAGACCCTCAGTCTTGGAAACGAGCGGTTTCGTGTGGGCCCGTGGCACGCAGATCCCGGGATTGCCTATCTCACAGTCAAGTCAAACGTTATGGAGCCAAGTGCTGAAGGGCTGAGGGCTTGTGTGGGAACCATCCGCGATCAGGGATACTCCTCAATCATTACCGCGGCGCTTCACCCACTCGAAGCCCGGCCATTCTTTGATGCAGGATTCATAGAATATGACCGGCTACGGGTCCTCTCGCACGACCTCGGTCGAATTGGGATGAGGGTGAACTCAAAGCCGGAGAATGTTCGCATACGAAAAGCCAGACGATCAGACAGATCACTCGCCCTAGATGTCGACAAGTTGGCCTTTCCGCGATTTTGGAGACTTGACGCTGCGGGCCTTGATGAAGCCATTTCTGCTACTCCGCGAACTCGGTTTCGCCTAGCAGAGTTGCAGGATCAAGCCATTGGTTACTCCGTGATCGGCCGGTCGAGAAACCAAGGGTTTCTTCAGCGCCTAGCAACGCATCCCGACTACGCCGGCACCGGAGTTGGTTCGGCCCTAGTAGTCGATGCTCTCTTGTGGGCACGTCGCCGCAAAGTCACACGAGTGCTCGTCAATACACAAACTGACAACCAACGAGCCTTGAGGCTGTACAAACAACTCGGATTTCAGCTCACCCCAACCGACTTGGTTGTGCTGACCAAAGACTTACCGTGAACTCAGCTCAAAGGTTCTTGGCCCAACGAACCGCAGCCAAGCTACTCATTGTGTGCTGCGGCGCGCTTCTGATTCTCATGACTGAGATCTCACCCGCTCAGGCCAGCAGTCATTTTCCGATTCAACAAGGCGACAACTTGCTGCACATCAGTTCGGTTTCTCCTTGGGTGACCTCGACTGGAGAGTTCCAAGTTCGATTTGAGCCAACGGCTGTGATCCCGCCCGGCGCGACCCTGAGTTACACCGTTCATCAAGGGCTCCAGCCAACGCGAACCCAAACGCTGCGAGACAAAGTCGATGGAGTCATCAACGGGGCATCTGCGGGCAAAGTGCTACAAAGCCCAGAAACTCGACTGCTGACCGACTACGGCGACCCAGCAACCGGCTCAGTCCTCACGATTCCCATCCGGTCAACTCCCGATCAAGACCGCTTGCGTGTCCTGTTACCGAAGGCCGGAATTCATCCGGTGGAGTTGGTGCTCAGCAGTCCAGAAGGCACCAAAATATGGAGTCAGGTCGTGTTCTTGAACCGGCTACCTACAAACTATTCGCCACAACAGTCCGACCCGAGCGCAGTAGCGGTGACTCTGCTTTTGCCAATCGAAACGGCGCCGACCCTGGATCCGAGTGGGGCGGCGGTGTTTACCTCGGAGGACAAAGCGCGCATTGAGGACGCAAGTGCCTTGCTTGAAGAAGTTCCTACGGCGCCACTCCGCCTAGGCATTCGGCCCAATACCCTTGACGGGCTTGTTCGAAGTAAAGAACCCTGGGCCGAAAGGTTTGTCACCTCGCTTACTGCCGCAGTGGCTTCAACGAACTCAGGTTCGTCTGCCCTGAGCAGACCTTCAGTGCTCTCCATGCCCTACGTTCAGGTGAGTACCTCCGGGCTGATCGCTGCTGGAGCACTAGGTGACTTGCAACGAGAGATTTCCCTAGGTAATCGGGTCATCAAACAAATCACGGCAACTCCTGCATCCCAAGGAACCTGGGCCTTAGACAATTCGCTGAGTGATGCGTCAGCCCAAGCCCTTGCAGGTCTTGGGAACACAACGTTCCTAGTAGCTCCGTCACAACTAGCGCGACCGGTCACGCTGAGCGAACAACAAACCATGACGTCGGCGGTGCAGCTAGGCAAGGACTCTGGACTTAGGGCCTTGGCCTACGACACGTTGCTGTCACAGCGGGCCACTGACTCCGGAGTTGATCCCGCTCTTCGAGCGCATCAACTGATTGCACTGATGATCTCAGCGTGGTTCTCTGCGCGGAGCCCCAACTCGGAAAGCTTCACGGCGGGTGGCGCCGCTCTCGGCTCCGTACTACTCCTAGAAACAAGTATCGAGTCAGACGTCATCTCGGCGCTTACACCAAGTTTGCTGAGTGGCGGGCCTCTACAAGTGCTTCCAAATGCAGCCTCCCTCGGCCCAGTCTCTAGCAAATCTGCTGAACCAGTAGTTCAGTTCGTCACCCAGATCCCCCCAGATGAACGCGCCCCCTTGCTGGAAACAGCAGAAACGCGCAGGCAGGTCTCTGCCTTTCGAACGATGACTACCTCGCCCGAATCTGAAGTTGAGCTGTGGACCCGCATGAACGCTCAAACCCTAGCTAGCAACCTGAGCCCTCAACAGCGCCTAGCTCTACACAACTCGGTTCGAACTCAGCTAGCAAAAAGCCTTGCCGAGATTGAGTTCCCGCCACCACGACAGGTCACCATTACTGGTCGCTCGACCAGCATCCCTCTTCGGTTCAGAAACAACCTGCCTTACGAAGTGCGAGTCACACTCGCTGCCCGGTCTACTCGCCTCGAGGTTGTTGGCGGGGATTCCCAAGAGATTGTCCTAGCTCCAGGGGAGAACAGAATCGACCTAGCTGTCACCGTTCGAGCGCCTGGGGAATCTGTGCTCCGCATCAAGCTTCTCTCTCCGAACGAGGAACTCGAGATTGGTCAGATCGAACTGCCCGTGAGATCAACTGCAATATCGGGCGTCGGAGCAGCCTTATCGGCAATCTCCATCTTGTTTTTGCTTCTTTGGTGGTCTCACACCCACCGGCGTCGCAAACGTGACGAAGCGCGGTCCGCCGGGGATCACCCCACTCTTGGATCGCCACCACAGCAACCAACAAATTGACTCTCAACCTTCCACAAAAATCACAGTTCGGCCCGATAGGTTAGAGAGCGGTGGCTGATGGACGATCGATGCCGAACCCGACTGATGTGACGCGAGTCCAAGCCGCGCCAGTGCAGGGTTTTGTCGGTCTGACTTTGTGCGGCCGATACAAGCTGCATGATCTCATTGGCTCGGGCGGAATGGCACAAGTCTGGGATGCGACTGATCTGGTTCTTGGCCGGGAGGTTGCAGTAAAAATCCTGCACCCTCACCTAGCGGGCGACGAAGCATTTGTCACTCGCTTTCGGGCGGAGGCCGTCTCTGCGGCCCGCCTAAGCCACCCCAATATTGTTGGCGTCTACGACACCTGTTCAGATAACGGCAACGAAGCAATTGTTATGGAATTGCTCGAGGCCACCACTCTGCGTACCTACCTTGATGAACATCACATCGTTGATTCTGACACGACCGTCCGAATCGGCTTACGTCTCTTAGATGCACTCGAGGCAGCACACCGAGCGGGATTAGTGCACCGAGATGTAAAGCCGTCGAATATCTTGTTATGCGTAGACGGCCGCGTAAAAATCGCCGACTTTGGCATTGCCAAAGCCGAGGATCAAACAGAACTCACCCAAGACGGGGCTCTAGTGGGTACTGCAACGTATCTTTCACCGGAGCAGTTACTCGGGAACAAAGTCGATGGTCGAGCTGATCTCTATTCACTTGGCATCGTGATGTACGAATGCCTTACTGGGAGAGTTCCCTTCCAAGGTGACACTGGTGCAGCAGTTGCACTTGCAAGGCTGCATTCGGTTCCAATCGACCCACGCAGGGTGCGAGCAGATGTGCCACCTGCTTTGGCTGAGACCGTCATGCGAACCCTTGAAAGAGACCCCGACGATCGCTTCAACTCGGCGGCTGATTTACGGGCGGCGCTACTCAATACCGCAGTCGCTCACCCGCCGGCTGCTCTCCCGAGAGCGGCCGAGATTGACCCAGATCCCACTGGGCCAAGCGACTCCTTCGCAAAATCCGAGCGCAAGTGGTTGTATCCGGCCCTGTTTATTCTGCTCGTAGCCACAGCCTTGGTCATTGCTGGCTTGCTCGTTCGAGAAACAACACTTGATAATGCGTCAAACGGAGGAACGAACAGTGCGACTACCACTGTTCCGGCATCAACGGACCTCGCTATTGCAGAGGCCATTGCGTTTGACCCCCAAGGCAAGGGTGAACCCGGCGAGAACGATCAACTTAAAGCGAATGCCTTTGATGACAATGCCAAGACTGCCTGGCGGACGGAGGGTTACGACACTGCCAACTTCTTCGGAGCTAAAAAAGGTGTGGGCCTTGGACTCATTCTTCAACAACGATCCCTAGTTGACGGCGTGCTCATTGAAGGATCCTCAAACGGCTGGAGCGGCTCAATCTACGTTATCGACGCAGAAAATCTAGATGGGCTTAACCCCAACACTGCAAAGCCAGTTGCCACATTTCAAGATGTCAACGGTCCGGTCGATCTTGATCTGACGCAGCTACCCGAACCGCAACGAACTGGTTCATCGGTGCTGGTCTGGATTACTAACTTGGGCTCTCCCGCCGAAGACGAGCGTCATCGCGTCGAGATTGCAGAGATCACCTTGAGCGGTTCCGCAGCGCAAAACTAAGTGAAGCCCAGCATCTCGAGCCTGCACCACTAGAGTCTTGATCAATGCCCGAAGAACCCGTAGCCCCCGAGACCGCCGATTGGACTGATCAGGTCACTGACCTCATCGTCGACTCGGTCGATAAGGTTCGCGACCGCGCCACAGGGCCAATCCTTGAGTACTCAAGGATCTCGGTTCACGCCTTAGTCGCACTGATTCTGCTGACACCCGTGGGTATTTTTACGCTGATCGGCAGCATCCGACTGCTGACTTGGGCAGTGGGTGAAGCATGGATTGCCTACACAATTTTGGGCTCGCTCTTTGTTCTGATCGGTGCTTTCCTCTGGTCCAAACGCTCTAAATTGCCCCTGTAGGCTAGAGCCATGTCCGCAGAGAACGATTCCGCTTCCGCCAAAGAAGACGTACGCAACGTCATCATCATTGGATCAGGTCCCGCCGGGCTGACCGCCGCTATCTACACTGCCCGCGCCAATCTTGAGCCACTTCTGATTGAGGGCGAACCGTCCTCAAACAGTGACCAACCAGGCGGGCAGCTCATGCTCACCACCGAAGTTGAAAACTTCCCAGGCTTCCCATCAGGAATTATGGGTCCCGAACTCATGGCGAATTTTCGTGAACAAGCTGCGCGATTCGGAACCGAGATCCTCACCTCAAAGGTGTCTAAGGTTGACCTCAGCCAACGCCCCTTCAAGGTCTGGGTGGGAAACAGCAGTGCAGAACCCACCTATTTGGCACGAAGCATCATCGTCTCGACGGGTGCTCAGTCACTCATGCTCGGCTTAGAAGCTGAAAAGCGGCTGCTCGGCCACGGATTGTCGACCTGCGCCACCTGCGATGGCTTCTTTTTCCGAGACCAAGACATCGCCGTGGTTGGTGGCGGTGATTCCGCTGTGGAAGAGGCCATGTTCCTCTCTCGATTTGCCTCTACCGTCACCATCATTCATCGCCGAGACGAGCTGCGAGCCTCGAAAATCATGCAAGACCGCGCTCATGAGAACCCGAAGATCAAGTTCATGTGGAATACGGTGGTCGAAGACATCATCGGCGAAACCTCAGTCGAAGGCCTTGCTGTACGAAACCTCTTGACCGATGAGCAAAGCACTGTCGGGTTCACCGGCGTGTTCGTAGCGATTGGGCACCGCCCTTCAACCGATCTGTTTCGTGGCCAACTCGACCTGAAAGAGAATGGCTACCTCATTACTGAGGGTAGTAGTTCTAAAACCAATATCGAAGGCGTGTTCGCAGCCGGTGATGTACAAGACGACTATTACCGACAAGCAATTACTGCTGCTGGCAGCGGTTGCACCGCAGCCATTGACGCCGAACGCTTCCTAGAGGACCAAGGCCACTAGGAAGGCCACTAGTATCTGGGGCAGGTTGTGAGCACGCTTGCACCAAATCCCCAACGAGAGGACACCCTATGTCGGGTTCAATTAGTCAACTCAGCGAAGCAACCTTTGCAGAGCAGGTCAACAGCAGCGCAGAGCCGGTGCTCGTTGACTTCTGGGCCGAGTGGTGTGGCCCATGCAAAACCATTGCGCCAATTCTAGAAGAAATCGCAACGGAGCAGACCGGCTCACTGACGATTGCCAAGGTAAATGTTGATGAAAACCCCGGTTTGGCGCGTCAGTACGGTGTGCAGAGCATTCCCACAATGATCCTCTTCAAAGATGGCGAAATCGTACAGAAGATCGTAGGGGCAAAAGGCAAAGAAGCCCTTCTTGCCGACCTTCGACCCCATTTGTAATCACTAGCTGTATCGAACACTAGTTCTATCTTGGAGATCTGTTATCACCCTTGCTTCGCTTCCGCTGATCGCAGGTTCTTCCGGACCTGACGTAGCTGACCTTCAACGAAGGCTACGCGCTGCAGGATTTTCTGTCTCTGATGAGTCGGGTATCTTTTCGCTCGGGACTCAAACAGCCGTTATTGAATTTCAGCGCGCAAACGGCCTAGACGCTGATGGAAACTGTGACTCAATCACCTGGTCGGCATTGGTGGAAACGGCTTTTACTATTGGAGATCGATTGCTCTGCCTCCGATCGCCCATGATGCGAGGAGATGATGTTTCTGAGCTTCAACTTCGTCTAGGCGCGCTTGGGTTTGATGCCGGCCGAGTCGATGGAATCTTCGGATCGCTCACTCAACAAGCAATCGCTGATTTCCAGCGGAACGCTGGCCTCGTCAGTGACAAGGTCTGTGGCCCAGAGACTGTCGACTCACTGGTACGCCTCGAAGGTCGGGGCGGAACCGCGACCGTCACCGGGGTGCGTGAACGAGATCGCCTTCGGCGCCGACTCCTGAACCTAACGGATCTTCGCGTTGCGCTTGGCTCGCTTGGCCAAATCCATCCAGTTCTCAGCGGATTTGCGGCCGGCCTGCAGGGGTCTGGAATGTCAACCTTATTGCTAGATGACGAGGACTGGTCCGTTCAGGCCGAAGCAGTCAATAGCTTTTCTGCTGACTTATTTTTGGGCTTTGATATTTCGGATCGTGCTCAAGCAGAGGCTAGCTACTTTTCCGTGCCCGGATACGAGTCCGATGCAGGCCGACGGTTTGCAGAGCTCATCATCAAAGAATTACCAGCAGCGCCAGGCTGGGGAGTCGGCACCGTCCAAGGAATGCGGTTTCAAATTCTGCGAGAAACCCGTCCACCTGCAGTGCTGCTGAGATTAGGTCCGGCAACGGTTCTTGAATCAAGCCAAGCACTCGTCATTGCCTCTCTACACCGAGCGATCGAGGCTTGGGCAACCGATCCCTGCTAATGCAAGGGGGAGTGAGTCTCAACTCTCACTCTGAAGCTGAGCTTTGGTTAACCACAAGTTTTCCCACAGCCTGTGCATAAACTTTCGGGGGTGAGATATCTCACCCCACGGGACTCACTCAATGATTCTGCGGTAGAGCCGCTCGAGGTCTTCAAGGTTTGCGAACTCAACGGTGACCTTGCCTCGCTTCGCCGTCATTGATACTCCAACCCGGGTCTCAAGATACGTTGCAAGTAGCTCTTCGAGTTCTAGGATCCCCGGGGGCCGGAGTTTCTTTTCTGGGTCAGAGGATGGTTCTGGCCTGTCGGAAGAACCATCAGCTACTCCCCCAAGGCCTGACTCAAGATCGAGTCGCTCCTTGATGAGTTGCTCAACCTCTCGCACGCTGAGCGACTCCGAAACTACTCGTTTCGCAATCGTTTCTTGATATGCGCGGTCTGGGTGACCAAGCAGAGCTTTGGCGTGACCCGCCGAGAGAAGTCCCTCTCCCACGAGTTTTTGTACAGCAGGGGAGAGTTGGAACAATCGCAGGTGGTTTGCAACCGCAGATCTACTTTTGCCGACCCGTTTAGCAACCTGTTCTTGGGTCATGCCAAAATCTTCGATCAGCTGCTGATACGCAGCAGCCTCTTCTAGGGCATTGAGGTCTTGCCGGTGAAGGTTCTCTACAAGCGCCTGCTCTAATGAATTGACATCGTCAACGGTTCGAACCACGGCCGGAATAGTGGGTAGGCCAACGCGCTTCGCGGCACGCCACCTTCGTTCACCTGCAATGATTTCGAAGCTCGACCCGGTTTGCCGAACAAGGATCGGCTGAAGGACTCCAAGTTCACGGATGCTCTCGACGAGACCCTCAAGTGTCTCTTCGTCGAAAGCCTTTCTGGGCTGCAAGGGATTTGGATGGACGCTAGACAACTCAAGGTTATGCAACCCAGCGGCACTTTCCTCCACTTCTGAATCACCCGTAGGGATGAGTGCAGACAATCCTCTTCCGAGGCCACCTTTACGAGACACCACTGACCTCCCGAGCTAGTTCCTTATACGCCACCGCACCCCGAGAACTGGGGTCAAAGGTAGTAATCGGCTGACCAAAGCCTGGTGCCTCCGAGAGTCGTACGTTACGAGGAATCACAATTCGACAGACTCGAGATCCATAATGCGCTCGAACCTCGTCCGATACTTGCTCTCCTAATTTGGTCCGACCGTCATACATCACCAGAACAATATTGAGAATTTCTAGACTCGCATTGAGGTTCCTGCGAATGAGGTCCACATTCCTCGTGAGCTGACCAAGCCCCTCAAGTGCATAGTATTCGCACTGAATTGGCACCATGACCTCGGTCGCCGCCACGAGAGCATTTACAGTGAGCAAACCGAGTGAGGGTGGGCAATCAATCAAGACGTAGTCATAATCATCAATGACCTCATCGAGAGCACGCTTGAGTTTGCTTTCGCGACTAAATGCTGTGACCAATTCGATCTCGGACCCAGCAAGATCCAAACTGGCTGGAGCAATGAACAGCCCCTTGACCTCTGTCGGCTCCACGCACTCGTCGAGACTGACATCTTGCAACAAGACGTTGTAAATGGTGACATCGAGATCATGGTGGTTGATCCCTAGACCCGTTGTTGCATTGCCCTGAGGATCAAGATCAATGAGTAAGACTCGATACCCAAGGTCCGCAAGCGCAGCTCCTAGATTGACCGTCGTTGTGGTCTTGCCCACTCCGCCCTTCTGATTCGCTAACGCGATCACCCGTGGTAGAGCCGGGGTCTTTCGAACAAAGCCGTCCTCTGAGGAATCTGCCGCACTGGGACCTACCGGGTCTGAATCAGTAGGCTCGTCTGTAGGTTTGGAGTCCTCAGCCTCTCGATCCGCGGGCTCTTCTGGGTACTCGGTATCGAACTCTTCTTCCGTTTCCGGTTCTGGCGGTGCCTCGGTAGGAAGGTCTGTGCCTTCTGGCGCGACTGTCATAACTGGTGTGACTGTCTCAACTGGTGTGACTGTCTCTTCCGATGTGACTGTGTCTTCCGGCAGCAGTAGCTCTTCCCCAGATAGGTGCTCTATTGGCACTGCCACTTCTGCTTGAAGCGAAGGGGTTTGCTCTAGGTCCGCCGGGGATTGCAAGTCGGTCATCCATGCTCCCTGAACGCAGGTGATCAGCGCCCGAAATGGCGCCTCTGTATACTTGACGGTTCTTAAGCCCGGGTCAAGGACCCTCGGCGTGTTCCACGTGGAACATCACAAGAAATCTTTCGAATTTCCCGCTTTTCCTAAAAAACTGGTCTTTTTGCCGGAATGCCGACTCGTCGGGGGAACTTCTCTGGGCATGGCGCCACCATGAGAAGTTGCTGAATAGTTGCCAGACCGTGGGTTTCTCGGCTTCCTATCGCTAGCCCCAGCTTCTCTAGGCCTTCCTCTGGCCAACGACGGGGTTGGTCCTCGGGCGGCTCACTGATGAGCACCTGTGCACCCGGGCCCGAGAGGAATCCAATAGCACATTCGGCCGTTACTGCAGGGGGACCGAAGGAGCGGGAAACAACCACTTCACAACTCGCTCGCAACGAAGGATCGCGCGCTAGTTCCTCTGCGCGCCCTAGGGCGACCCGAACACGGTCCGTAATTAAGAGTTGCTCGATCGCCGATTGCAGAAAGGAGCATCTTCGTTGATTACTATCCACTAAAACAAACTCTGAGGTAGGTAGAGCCAAGGCGAGTACTAGGCCAGGAAGTCCTCCACCGCTACCAAGATCGAGAATCTTCCTGCTGGCGAGCTCAGTCTCTCGGTCGCTGAGTAGGAAGGGTAAGAAGCCTTCTGCGTGACTGATCTGTGCGGCAACTGGCCCAGGGCCAAGAAAGCCAAGATCACGGCTTTGCTCGAGAATCACTAACAGTTCCGCTGCTCGATCAATCACCCACCTAGTGTCGCAGGTTTATGCGCCGCCGTGTTAGTTCTGCCGTTGGCGGAGACTCGAACTGCCTCGTTGACGCGACACGGGCACCCATTTGGGTGCCCGTGTCACTACTTGCTAGAAGAATTTCAGGTTCTTACACAGACTTAAGAACGACCCGACGACGTGGGTCCTCTCCCTCTGAAACGGAGGAAATCCCGTCAATCTCTGAGGCAACATCGTGCACCTGCTTTCGGTCAGCGCTTGACATCACTTCAAAGACCACAGTAGTTCCACTAGTGACAGTCGCGGCTTGCTCTGTCACGAATGTCGTGAGCGCCTGCTTCCTGCGGTCACGGATCCCTTCGATGTCAACTGTGACTCGGCCGTACTCTCGGCCTGCAGCTTGGCGCTGAAGGGTGTTTCTTGTGATCTCCTGAATTGCTTCGAGCGTTACCAAGCGGGGGCCAACCATCACTCCGAGGTTTTCGCCGGTGAGGTTGACTCTCAAGTCCTCGTCCTCAAACACTGCTGTTGCCGTCGCTGAGAAACCAAACGACTCGGCGAGACCGGTAAGAAACTCCTCTACCACCGTGCACTGCTCCGCCGGATCCATTGGCTCCTTGTTGCGTCGGGGCTCGGCTCGTTCACGAGAGGGCGATGTTCCACGTGAAACATTCGCCTCATTCGAGCTAGTGCTTTGACGGTCGGGGGCTTCTGCGGCAGCTGCCGATCCGCCGTCTTCCTTCTTTGGCCTTCGTTTCCGCTCAACCTTGGCCCGAGGGGACTTCGGGAGTATTCGAGCACGAACCCTTGCATCGCCGCGTGGCCGGCCAAACAGGCCCGTCTTCGGCTCCTCAAGAAGTTCAAACTCGGCATCTTCCTGGTCAACTCCAAGCTGATCCAGCGCCAATTCCTTGGCCTCTTCTACTGTCTTGCCAGTAGTTTCTACCCACTCCATCACATACCTCAGTTGTTCTTCGTTTGGGAACCTCGACGGGACTCCCCGGAGCGGCGAGGGTTAACCTTGGCCTTACCCGGTGTGCTCGACGTGGTTCCGTCCGTCGAGTCTGATCCTGATTGCTTTTTGTGAGCTGCTTGGCTTTTCACACTGTTCCCGGGGCTACGTACCTCGGGTTCGGCATTTGCAGATTTCTTTGACCCTGTGGCTCCCTTTTTTGAACCACTCTTGGAAGAAATCTCGGCCGTGGTTACGACTGCAGCCTTGCTTGACTTTGTGGACTTACCGCTTTGTGAGCCCTTGGCCTCTTTTGAACTCACCTCAATTGGGTTCTTCTCATGTTCTTTTCGGTAGACCGAACGAGTGATGTAGCTGTTCGTACCAATTCGGCAGAAGTTTTGGGTACACCAATACAACGCCATACCGGCTGGGAACGCGAACGAGAAGATGGGTAAGAAGAACGGCATGAACTTCATAATCATCTGCTGCTGAGGGTTCACGTTGGTAGAAGTGTTGCGAGACTGCAGTTGATGGTTTTGGAACAATCCGGTTGCCAACATGATGCCAAGAAGGGCTAGATACGGGATTGCGAGCAAGAGACCAAGCTTGAGTGCCTGGCTGGCCGAGAGAGAAAGGTCCATCCCCAAGAAGTTCATTCGGTTGGTCTTACTCAGCGCTTGGTAGAGAGCCGTTGATGGGTTGAGGTGCTCGGGATGAAAGACCTGCTTCGTAAAGATCCAGGGTGTTGTCTCGATATTTTTCTGAACCTGGGCAAGAATCTGTCCGGTACCAGTTCCTAATCCGCCATCGCGCACCGTGAGTCCTCGTATGAGTCGGTACATGATGATGAAGACCGGCATCTGAGCCACCATCGGCAAGCATCCGCCCAGGGGGTTGATGGAATTCTCCTTGTAAAACGCCATGAGTTCCGCGTTGAGCTTTTCGCGGTCGTTCTTGTACTTCTCTTGGATGCGCTTCATCTCGGGTTGCATCCGCTGCATTTGCAACATTGACCGAGTGCTCTTGACAGTCAGCGGTGTAATGAGTGCCATAACCAGCACCGTGAGCGCCATGATCGAGAATCCATACCCAAACCACGGTCGAATTCCCTCGGGAACCAACACATAGAAAAAGTTCAATACAGAGGCTAGGGCATCAAAAAATTGTTCAAACATCAGCAGGCCTTCTGGCTGGGTGGCAAGGGAACAGTTGTTGAAATGTGATTCTCATGGGTGCAGTTCTGAGAAGCGATGTGTTTACGCGAAGGTGGAACCGGGTCATAACCCTGCCCACCCCACGGGTTGCAACGAAGTACCCGTCGAGACGCAAGACCAACGCCGCGCACCGCACCGTGAGATTGAACTGCTTCAGCTGCATAGGTGGAGCAGCTCGGGACGAACCGACAAGGCGAGGGGCGTCCCTCCCGGGCAAATTGATAGAAGCGGATCAATCGCAAGCAGCCTCGAGTGAGCAGGCCATGTGCGTGTAACGGGGTCTGATTCATCGCTCTAGACGATCGTGGCTCGCCGGACTATCTGAAATAATGATCTCAGTTGCATTGTCTTGGGTCCGCTCAAGCTTTGGCTGCTTACTTGTGGCTGACTCTAGGTGAAAGGCGAGTTCCTTCATCGAGCACTCAACTGCTTTCGGGTGAACTACAACCAGATACGGCGCCGGCTCGAAGACTGCATCCTGCTCTAACTGAACCGCAGCGTGGCGGAGTTGCCGGCGTACTCGGTTTCTCACCACTGCGTTTCCGACCTTTTTAGAAATAGCGAACGCCAAAGCAGGCCGCGCGATACCTCTCGGGCTCGCCCTGACCACAGTAAGTGGCCCGCTACGGGACCGAACTGCGCCTCGTCCGAACTCACGGAAGACTGCACGTTCGTGGATTCGGTCGATCAGGCAGACAGACGCTGGCGGCCCTTGCGGCGCCGAGATTTGATGATCGCCCGGCCAGCTCGGTCGGACATGCGGTGACGAAAACCGTGCTTACGGGCACGACGTCGTTCGTTTGGCTGATATGTACGCTTCACGGAAACTCCAAACAACTCCGAGCAGATGGGTCACCTACTCTGTGAACCTGATGAGTGGATGAGTCCACGCATCAGGCCGGATACCTGGGGCAAGCGTCGTCGGTTGCCGGACGCTAGCGGCATCGGTTCGAACGCCGAACGCGAATAATTGCCCCGGAGACACCCGGACCACAGAGGATAGAGTGTTCTCCGGGCTTCTGCCAACTATCAAATCCTATGAGACGAAAGTCACTTATGGGTTTGAGGCTCAGGTACGAAGTCACTAACCTCTGTTCACCCGAGCCAGTCGAGGTTATCCACAGAATGTGGATTTCGCTGTGGACGGGCCGATCGAAACCGCGAGGGCCGGCGGTTTTTCACCGGTTTTCTACGAAGTAGCATCACAGAACGTTCACCAAAGGAAGCAGGAGACATTGGGAGGAGAGGGAGCACAAGTCTGGGCAGCGGCCTCTCCCTTGCTTGCTTTGCAAGTTAGCGACACGGTTTGGAGCTCAACTTTCCAAGATATGACAGGCGTTGAGATCGTCGATGACATTTTGACCGTTTCCGTACCGAGTCAGCTAGTTCGTCAGCGAATCGAACAGCGCTACGTCGAACTCTTACTTTCTGCCCTGACCGACGCGGGCTACCCAGACCTGACCCTAGTAATCGAAGTTGAGATAGACACCGAGCAACCCGAGCCGGAGTCCGAGGCCACTCCCCGGCCCGAGTCACCGGCCAGTGCCGACTCCTCAGCACCTTCAAGCACGGTTTCTTCTGACACACCGGCAAAGAACTCCAGCAGGCGATACACCTTTGAGACCTTCGTCATCGGGCAATCAAACAGATTTGCACACGCCGCCGCGTTGTCAGTGGCAGAAACCCCAGCTCGCAGCTACAACCCACTCTTTGTCTACGGCGATGCAGGCCTAGGAAAAACCCACCTTTTGCAATCCATTGCAAATTACGTCCGAGAGAACTACCCGCAGTACAAGGTTCGGTATCTCTCGACAGAGACCCTGCTCAATGAATTCGTTGACGCTATTCGTAAGAACTCCCAACCAGAGTTCAAACGACGCTACCGAGAGATCGATGTTTTGCTCGTCGATGACATTCAGTTCATGGAAGGTAAAGAGCAACTACAAGAAGAGTTCTTCCACACTTTCAATACCTTGCACGAGGCTCAGCGGCAGATCGTCTTGTCCTCGGATCGCCCTCCAGACGCTATTGCGACGCTCGAGGACCGCCTCCGTAGCCGATTCAAGATGGGCCTCATCACAGATATCCAGCCGCCAGACTTCGAAACCAGGCTCGCCATCCTGCTGAAAAAGGGCGAACAGTCAAATACCAAGGTTCCAGCAGATGTTCTCGAGTTCATAGCTACAAATATCACGTACAACATCCGAGAACTTGAAGGTGCGCTCATCCGAGTCAGTGCCTACGCCGCTCTCAACGATGAGCAACTCACTGTTGAACTAGCTGAAATTATCTTGGCCGACTCCATCAGCGCCACGAAGCCACGCCAGATTACTGCTGGATATATCAGCGAAAAGACCGCCGAGATGTTCGGTGTCGAGGTTGAACAACTCCGCAGCAAGAGCCGAACCCGAGACCTTGTTCACGCCAGGCAGGTCGGGATGTATGTCTGTCGTGAACTGACCGACCTTTCCTACCCTCAAATCGGCAAAGAGTTTGGTGGCCGGGATCACACCACCGTGATTCATGCTTACGACAAGATCTCTAATCTCATGCAAGAGCGCCGCAAGACCTATGACGACGTCACTTTGTTGATCCAACAGATTCTTGCTCGATGACACGTACACTCTTTCAAGCGGAATCCCACCTACGTTGGGAGCGGGATCGCGACCGCGATGGGAGCGGGATCGCGACCGCGATTCACACTCTGAAACAACAAGCGCCATACACAGACATCGTTGAAATTTCAACGATGTGCAGTGGACTACTCAATCGGGGTGTGGACAGCAGGCTCATACAGTCTCTGGCCTGCACTAGGTTTTCCACAATCCACAGGCCCAACTACTACTACCACTGGATGAATAACAAAAACGACACCAGTAGTGGGGGAAGCGAGTACTCGTGAAATTCCGTTGTGAACGTGAGGAGTTAGCAGAGGCCCTAGGGCTTGCTCAACGAGCAACCTCACCGCGTCCACCTACTCCGATTCTTTTAGGCTTGCGGCTGCAACTGGTTGGTAACCAACTGACTATTACGGGTAGCGATTTGTTCCTCACGATTACTACGGTCATCACCGTAGGTGGAGAAGTTGATGGCGTAGCAGTGCTTCCGGCAAAGCTCATCAACGAGATCGTGCGCTCTTTTGCTAGTGGCGCAGTAGAAATCGATACTCACTTCGAAGATGGTCGAGCCAGGATTAGTTCTGGGCGCTCAAACTTTGAGTGCAATATGAGCCCAGCCGAAGAATATCCATCGCTGCCGGAACTCGATGGTGAAGGCATCACACTCGGTGCTGGTGATTTGGCCGAAGGTCTGCGTCAAGTAGTCAAGGCAGCGTCAAACGATGAGTCACGTCCGATTTTGACTGGAGTACTTCTGACAACAGAGGGAACTGGACTGCGAATGGTATCAACCGACTCATATCGGTTAGCTGTGCGTGATCTCCCCGGTACGACGCAACTGCCAGAGGGAGAGAAAGTAATTGTTCCCTCTCGAGCACTCAACGAACTCGCTCGCTTCCTGAACGAAGATGATGAGGTCACCCTGACGCTGAGTCAGCGTGATGTTTCCTTCGAGGTCGGAGACCTTCGCTTGAGCACCAAGTTGATTGATGGCGAGTTCCCGAACTACAAAAATCTCATTCCTGACTCGCAACCAAATCACCTAAAGGTAGATCGCTCGGCTTTGCTAGCTGCAGTGAAGCGAGTTCGGCTGATGGCACGTGACCCAAATACTCCAATCCGCCTTACCATGGCCGCCGATTCACTAGAATTGCGAGCACATACCCCAGATGTTGGTGAGGCTACCGAACAGATGGATGCCGAGTATTCAGGTCAGGAACTTCAAGTTGCCTTCAACCCCGAGTACTTAATTGATGGGCTAGAAGTTACTCCTGGTGACGAGGTGTCTCTGGAGACCGTAGATGAACTTAAGCCTGCGCTATTGAAACCCGTGGACTCGAGCGACTTCTTGTATTTGCTCATGCCCGTTCGGGTTACCTGAGTCTGATCCCGAGCAGACAACGTGCACCTTCGTCACTTGTGGCTTAAGGATTTTCGCTCATATGAGACTGTAAATCTGGAGCTGACATCTGGGATCTGCGCTGTCCTGGGGCCAAATGGTGTTGGGAAATCTAATCTGCTTGAAGCGGTGTCGTATCTTGCACTTTTGGAATCCTTTCGCGGCGCCCCAACGGAGGCGATGATCCTGAACGGAGCAGCCCAAGGAGTCGTCCGGGGTCAAGTCATCGACGACCAGCGTGAGCAGCTCATCGAGGCGGAATTACTGCGTAATGGTCGTAATCGCGTGCTGGTCAACAAACAACGAATTAGCCGCAACAGCGACCTGACAACAGCATTTCGAGTGAGCGTTTTTTCCCCCGATGATCTAGAGATGGTCAAGGGGGGGCCGGCCGGCCGGCGCAACTATTTGGATCAGGTGTTAGTTACTTTGGATCCGAAACATCACAGCATCCGAGCGGAATTTGATAAGGCATTACGGCAGCGAAACGCTTTATTGAAACAATGCCGTGGTCGTCTTGATGATGCGGCGAAGTTCACCCTTGAGGTTTGGGACACCAAACTGATTCAAAGCGGCGAACAGCTCGCAGAGATGAGAGAACACCTAGTTGATCAACTTGAGCCACTGGTGAGACAGGCCTATACAGACGTTGCCTCTGATCGGGCTGCAACTTCGTTGAAGTACGAGGCTCCTTGGCGAAAAAGCGGTCTTGAAGCAGCGCTACATGCTGCTCGCGATGATGAGATTCGCAGAGGTGTCACACTAGTTGGCCCTCATCGAGACGACCTTTACCTAGAGCTGAACGCCATGGCGGCGCGAACTCACGCCTCGCAAGGAGAGCAACGATCAGTAGCGCTATCGCTCAGGCTTGCGGCGCATCGATTAGTGCTTCTCGTCAGCGGGTCTGCACCAGTACTCCTCCTTGACGATGTTTTTTCTGAATTGGATCCACTTCGCTCAGCCGCATTGCTGCGCTCGTTGCCAGAGGGGCAGACTCTGCTGTCGACTGCATCGGGTCTGCCACCTGGAATAGTTGCTGATCAAGAGATCCACATCGCTGCAGGTACCGTGAACATTTTCGATGTGAGTACTAAGGTCTGACATGTCTTGGGAACCGCTGTCCACGCCGGCAGATCACACACACGACATTGCCGACACGATCCAAATTCTTCACCGCCGCTTAGGATTGGCATGTTCCGACGTGCTCAGCACCTTGGAAGAGAACTGGGTCCAACTGTTGGGCTCTGAGTTGGCCACGCACTGCGTGTTGGAGTCCGTTCGCAATGAGGTCTTAGTTGTGGTGGTTGATGACCCTGCCATTGCTGATCACCTCAAGTGGAGCCGAACAGAACTTCTTGGTGCGGCAAATGCTCTCTCCGGAGGCGAAAACTTCACTGATCTGAAAATCAAGGTTCAACGCTAAATCCTCCGTGAAAGTACCCAGAGCCCCGGTCCTGTCGAACAGGGGTGAGGTGCCCCCTAAACGGTCAGATGAGGCCGTGCGTAGGTGGTATGCTGACGGTCCGACACATTACGAATTTCACCAGTTCTTCCACAGGTTGTCCACAGCCGGAAAATTGGTCAAATAAGCAGTGTCAGTATGCTACTTAGCTGCCCGGAGGCAAGGCTTGTCCCCAGAATCCAACGACTACGGTGCCGACGCGATTCAGGTACTCGAGGGTCTCGAAGCTGTCCGTAAACGCCCTGGAATGTACATTGGCTCAACGGGGCCTGCTGGGCTGCACCATATGGTCTACGAGGTTGTTGACAACTCAGTAGATGAAGCCATGGCCGGGCATGCCACATCGATCCAAGTTCGCCTTCTGCCCGATGGCGGGTGTGAAGTCCGAGACGACGGTCGCGGCATCCCCGTTGAGCAGTCAAACTCGGACCCAAAACTGAAAGCGGCCGAGGTTGTACTGACGGTCCTACACGCTGGTGGCAAGTTCGGTGGCAGCGGATACAAGGTTTCTGGCGGGTTGCACGGCGTTGGAATCTCGGTAGTGAATGCATTATCCCAACGAGTAGAAGTCGAGATTGATCGAGGGGGAACCACCTATCGAATGGTCTTTACTGACGGCGGAAGCCTTGTCGAGCGGCTCGAGCCAATCAAGGACTCCGAACTGACAGAAGACGGTCAGCCTCGAACTGGTACCACGGTGCGGTTTTGGCCAGATCCAACAATCTTCGTTGAGGGGATCGTTTTTCGAGCAGCCACGCTGACCGAGCGTTTCCAGATGATGGCATTTTTGAACGCCGGCCTAGAGATCAGCTTCTCAGACGAACGGCCAGATCAAAATCCAGAAAAGATGGTCTACTGCTATGAGGGCGGTATCAAGGACTTTGTTCGGCACGTCAACTCCGCAAAGGAAGCACTCTTTAGCGACGTTGGTTACTTAAAACAATCAGAAGAGACCGAGAACAGTTCTATGGAGTTCGAGGTCGCATTTCAGTGGAACACCGGTTACAACTCCGACGGGTTGCACTCGTTTGCGAACGGCATCAGCACTATCGAAGGTGGAATGCACGAGGAGGGATTCAAAAAATCTCTCACAAATACGATCAACAAGTACGCACGAGATCATCAGTTCCTCAAAGAAAAAGACATCAATCTTCAGGGTGAAGACATTCGCGAGGGGCTTACCGCAATCATCTCGGTCAAGTTGACAGACCCGCAGTTCGAAGGCCAAACCAAGGCCAAACTCGGTAACGTTCCGATGCGTTCACTCGTAGAACGTGCAACCAACGACAAGCTTGCGGAGTGGCTAGAAGAGCACCCTTCAGAAGCAAAGCGTGTTTTGCAAAAAGCCGTCCAAGCGGGCCGAGCTCGTGAAGCTGCCCGAAATGCAAGAGATGCCACCCGGCGGAAGTCGGCTCTCGACGGGGCGGGCTTGCCTGGCAAGTTGGCAGATTGCGCGTCGAAAGATCCCCGAGAATCCGAGCTGTACATCGTCGAAGGGAATTCCGCTGGCGGATCAGCCAAGGACGCGCGCAACCCTGCCACGATGGCAATTTTGCCGATTCGAGGCAAGATCCTCAACGTAGAACGAGCACGCCTCGACAAAATGCTCAAGAACACAGAGGTCCAAGCGCTGATTTCTGCAATTGGCGCTGGAGTGGGCGAAGAGTACGACCTCGACAAGATCCGCTATCACAAGATTGTCCTGATGTGCGACGCCGACGTTGACGGAAGCCATATCCGCACGTTGCTGCTGACCTTCTTCTTCCGACAGATGCGCCCGCTCATTGAAGGCGGACACATCTTTATTGCTCAACCGCCACTGTTTTCAACCGAGGTTGGTCGCAACAAGATTTATCTCAAAGATGATGCAGCGAAAGCAACATTCATTGCTGAGCACCCGAATCATAAGAACGAGTTTCAACGACTCAAGGGTCTTGGAGAGATGGACGCCGAAGAACTCTGGGCGACCACGATGGATCCAGCGCGGCGAACATTGCTGCAGATCTCGGTTGAACAAGCAGTCATTGCTGATGAGGTGTTCTCCATTCTCATGGGTGACGACGTAGAGAGCCGAAAGCATTTCATTCAGACCAACGCCTCAGATGTGCGTTTCTTAGACATCTAACTGAACAACACCGGAGCTTGACTGTATGAGCGATGACACTCCCGTCGACGGAACTGTGCCTGGCACAACCTTTGGGCGGATTGAGCCGATAGAGATCCAACAAGAAATGGAACAGTCCTTTTTGGACTACGCCATATCCGTCATCGTTGGACGAGCGCTCCCAGATGCACGAGATGGTTTAAAACCAGTTCATCGGCGCATTCTGTGGGCAATGCACGAGGCCGGGCTTCGGCCAGATAGAAACCATCGGAAATGTGCCACGGTGGTCGGCGATGTGCTTGGTAAGTATCACCCGCACGGTGATCAGTCGGTATATGACGCACTGGTTCGGATGGGTCAAGATTTTTCCTTGCGTCACCCACTGATTGATCCGCACGGCAACTTCGGCTCGCCCTCGGATCCACCGGCCGCCTATCGCTACACCGAGTGTCGCCTGACTCCGCTAGCTATGCACATGCTCGCAGGAATCGACGAAAACACCGTCGACTTCTCGCCGAACTTCGATGGCTCGACTGAAGAGCCCAACGTTCTACCAGGCAGATTCCCGAACCTGTTAGTCAACGGCAGTCAAGGTATTGCTGTTGGAATGGCAACAAATATTCCCCCGCATAACTTGGGTGAAGTGATCGATGCAACTCTTCATCTGATCGATCATCCCGACGCAACACCAGATGACCTCATGGAGTTTGTCAAAGGACCCGACTTCCCGACCGGTGCTCAGATAATGGGCAGGGCAGGTTTGATCTCTGCAATCCGAACTGGCCGCGGCTCGATCAAGATGCGCGCAAAGGCAGAGATTGAAGAGGGTCCCAAAGGCGACCGCATTGTGGTGACCGAGATTCCCTATCAGACCTCGGTTGAGACGATTGAAGAAAAGATTGCGGAACTAGCAAACGCCCGGGTGATTGAGGGCGTGCGCGAAATACGAAATGAGCGATCCAGAGGCGTAACCCGACTCGTGATTGAACTCAAACGTGATACTCCAGCCAACGTGCTGCTCAACAATTTGTATAAGCACACGCCGCTGCAGACCACGTTTGCTACCAACTTCGTTGCGCTTGTCGATGGAGTTCCGCGCACGCTGAACCTTCGTGAAGCATTGGTGCACTACATCGATCATCAAGTCGAGGTGATTACTCGGCGCACGCAATTCCGCTTGGACAAAGCCCAGCGCCGCGCGCATATCGTTGAAGGTTTCCTCAAAGCCCTAGATCTGATCGATCAGATCATCGCGACTATTCGGGCCTCGGCGGATCGCTCCGCTGCCATTCTTGCTTTGCAAGGTGAGGGCTTTGAGTTCAGCGAGATTCAGGCAACGGAGATCGTTGATATGCGCTTGTCTACGCTGACCCGTCTTGGCCGTGAGCGCCTCGAAGAAGAGATGGCCACGCTCCGCGAGACCATTCAGTTTCTGCAAAATATTCTTGCCGATGACACCGTTCTGCGACAGGTCATCAAAGATGAGATGACAGAAATACGCGACGAGTTTGCTACACCGCGCAAGACAACTCTGGAACACGATGACGGTGATCTAGAGATCGAAGACCTCATTGATGACGAAGAAGTAGTGGTTGTTATGACTGCGCGTGGCTATGTAAAGACCGTTTCGGCAGACACGTTCCGAACACAAGCCCGCGGTGGACGAGGAGTGGCCGGAGCCCGACTGAAGGATGAGGACTACATCACGGATCTCATCTTTACCTCTGCTCACGCGTTCTTATTGTTCTTTTCAAATAAGGGCAAGGTCTACCGACTCAAGGCGCACCGGATCCCCATGCGGGACCGCACTGCCCAAGGTCTTGCCATTGTGAATTTGTTGCAGCTAGATCAGGACGAGAAGATCCAGACCATTATCGATACCCGTGACTACGAATCACACCGTTACCTGATGTTTGTGACTCGCAACGGGACGGTAAAGAAGACGATGTTCAATGCGTATGACAGCTCACGGCAAGCTGGGTTGATTGCGATCAACCTGCGCGAGGGCGACGAGCTTGTGCGAGTCATGCCTACCTCTGAAGAGGATGAGATCATGGTGATCTCGGAGTCTGGTCAAGGGATTCGTTTTAGCGAAAGCGATATCCGTCCCACGGGCAGAACTGCTAGTGGTGTGCGAGGCATGCGCTTAAAGGCCAATGATGCAGTTGTAGGGGCAGATTCGATTGCAGCACGGGCTGTCTCGAACAATGAAGAGACCGACCAAGAGAGTCCCGTCTCGGTCGAGAAGCTTCGACTGCTCACGATTACCGACGGCGGTTACGGTAAACGAACCGAGATTGAAGAGTTCAACACACAGCGTCGTGGTGGCCAAGGTGTACGAGCGCACAAAATGCATGCTGCTCGAGGCAAAGTTGTAACTGGTTTCCTAGTCGGCGACGATGACCACTTGTTGATGATCAACGATGGGGGAGTCGTCATTCGAACGAAGGTTTCAAGCATTTCCGTGCAAGGCCGGACAGCGTCTGGGGTTCGGGTTATGAATCTCGATGGAGACAGCAAGGTTGCAGCTGTTGCACGAGTCCTGACCGGACCCGATACTGAAGAAGCAGAAGATGCTGAACAAACAGAAGAAACCGGAGACATAGACGCCGGGCAGTCTGACCTAGCGTGAGCCGCCAGGTATCCGCTGAACGAGCGAGGGATCAGAACTATTTTCTGCCATTAGAACGAGGAGCAGTTGTTCCCACGATGCTCGTGATCTGTTGCTTGAGCGCTGTGTGTGTTGTCGGACTTGTTCACATCGGCGAGGCCGCAGTGCAACGTGCTAGGGCCGACGCCGTGGCTGATGTTGTAGCGCTAGCCGCAGTAGGGCATGGCGATGATGGCGCCGAGAAGGTCAGCCGAGCAGCAGGGGCCGAACTTCTGAACCTTCGCCGAGTTGGGCCTACAGCAGTGCAGGTGAGTGTGATGCTTAACGGTGCACGCTCCTCGGCTGCCGCGGATGCTCTCGGAGATGAGTTGCCCCCCGAGAGAGGCAGCAAGGGTAATCCCGAGTCCGAGTTCAAGCCTCGGTAGGATGAGACAGTGAGCGATACTTCCCAGGCACAAAGAGAACAAAGCGCCGCAGCTGAGCCCGAGGTAGTAGACCGACGGCTTGGTTATCGTCGTCAACGATTTGAGGCCCGCAAAGTTCGTCGTCTTGTCCGCCACGTAGACCCTTGGTCGATTCTCAAACTGTCTCTCCTGCTGGCTCTGTGCTTGTGGCTGATGCTCATGATCGCCGCAGTGATCTTGTGGACTGTTGCGAGCAACGCAGGGACAATCTCGAGCATCGAGAACTTCGTGAACTCCTCATTGTCACTGCAAGATTGGTCACTCGATGGAGAATTTATCTTTCGGCAGTTTGGCCTAGTCAGCTTGTTGTGGTGTCTTGGTCTGGCAGCAGCAGTGGTGATTTCTACGCTGGTTTTCAACCTGATTAGCGACATCATCGGCGGAGTTTGGATCTCGGTCATCGAAGAGGAAACAGCTCGTCCGGTTCGCGAATCGAATCAGCAGTAGTACCTCCGCTAGTGTGACCCTTCTCTGTGAGAGCCGTAACGGTTCTGACAACACAGAGGGGCTATAGCTCAGTTGGTTAGAGCGCACCCCTGATAAGGGTGAGGTCGCTGGTTCGACTCCAGCTAGCCCCACGTAGTTTTTAGTAGTGCTCCCGAGGAGGAAAGAATGCGTGGTCTGCAACGAGCAGTGCTCGCACTGGGCTTAGGACTGTTAGTCAGTCTGGTAGTTCGGTTCCTCGGTGGTGACCCCATACCGCCTGCAACTGGTGGATGGCGCGAACTCGAAGGTTCAGAGCTCAGGTGAGTGATCAGCGAATTGCGGTGATCGGGGCAGGAATCCTTGGAGCCCGAATTACCCGGGAGCTTTTAGGCCCACGAGCCTTCGGTCGCGAGCAGACAGTGGGAGTCACCACAGTGAGTCGTCGCGCTGATCGATTGACTGTGCTGCGGAACTCGTTTGGGAATGAGGTACAGATGTTGAGCGATGCCACTGGCAGCGCCCAACTTGATGCAGATGTAGCCACTGTCATCGTTGCTCGTGCCGCTGGGGATCAGTTTGCAGTTGCACGCGAACAGCTCAGCGCTGGTCGTGATGTGATCACTACCTCTGATGATCCAGTAGAAGTTCAACAGCTCCTTGAGCTCGGTCCACTTGCTGCATCCTTAGGCTGCACGTTGGTTGTTGGTGCTGCATTCGCTCCGGGGTTGTCGTGTCTTTTGGCGAGTCATGCCTCGGCGTTGTTGGACCGAGTGGATGAAATCCACGTAGCTCGACACGGTGCAGCGGGGCCTGCCTGTGCCGCACAGCGCTTGCGAGCCCTCCGCGGTACTGCCACAGACTGGCGCGACGGTGAGTGGCTGAAGAGACCAGGGTTCTCTGGCCGGGAGCTGTGCTGGTTTCCTGATCCAATCGGTGCTCGTGACTGTTACCGTGCAGCTCTTGCGGATCCGTTCTTGCTGGTACCTGCATTTTCAGAGGTGACTCGGGTAACGGCCCGGATCGCAGCAAATCGAAGGGATCGAGCGCTAGCGCCCTTCCCGATTTGGCTTCCTGCACCCTCCGAAGGCGGCATTGGTGCGGTTCGAGTTGAACTTCGCGGAGTTCGAGACGGTCAACGCGAATGGGTGGTCTATGGGGTTTTGGACCGCCCCGCAGTAGCCGCCGCTGCAACAGCGGCAGTCACCGCTTTGTGGGTGACTGCCGGCGGCGTAGCGCCTGGTGCGACTGGTTTGGCGGGGTTAGGTGCAACTAGCGAGTTGCTGGGGGAGTTGGCTCTTCGCGGTGTGCGTGCCGCCGTATTTGAAGGGTCTGAGGGATCCTCGAGGCAAAAAGCGCAGAGAAATCAGTAATTGACGCTCAGGTTTGGGTGGACGCTGCCGATATATGTCACCAAGAGTGATAAAAAAGCCCACTTTCCGTCTATTTCGGACAGTGTAAGAAATTTGTTGGGAATTTCTTGGAAAATCACTCAAGTTCTGCGCGCCTACATGCCGATACACCGAGTGCCGACGTTCGGCACGGAGGAGATTCAGTCATGGGCGAAACATTGACACAGCAGCAAGTCACAGCACTTATCGAGGAGCACCTGCCACTCGTGAGTCATGTGGTGTTCCAAGTAGCAGTGAACTTTCCGCGACATGTTGAGCGCGAGGAACTCGCTCGCGCTGGCGCCCTTGGTCTAGTTGAAGCCGCTAAACGATTCGATGAGTCCCGAGGAGTTCCCTTCAACCGATTCGCGGCGCAGCGAATTCGCGGAGCGATTATCGATGCAGTTCGTGCAGCCGACTGGGCACCACGTTCAGTTCGTGCCCTAGCTCGCAGTCTGGATCAAGCAGAACTCGATCTTGCGAATCGCCTTGGACGGGCTCCTTCTGTTGCCGAGACTGCAACCGAGTTAGGAATTTCACGCGCCGAGCTTGATCGGCTCCGAGATCGGATGTTTCGCTCGGTGGTTTTGGCCTTTGATTCCTTGCTCGGATCATCTGATGACGAGGAACTCACTTTGGTCGACGTTCTGACAGACAGGTCGTCTGTTGAGCCATCAGAGGAACTCGAAGCTCGCGAACTTCGTGCGTATCTTCGAGATGCAGTGCACTTGCTCCCCGAACGTCACCGCATCGTTGTGGTGGGGTATTTCATTGAAGAGCGAACCTCAACCGAACTGGCCGCCTTTATGGGAGTGACCGAGTCACGCGTTTCGCAGATGCGTAGCGAAGCACTCGCCATGTTGAAAGACGGCATCGAAGCTCAGTACTCAGATGATGAGAGCGTAGCAACTGGCCTTATTGCCCGTCGCAAAGCCCAATATGCGTCATCAATTTCCTCTGCCTCGGGCTGCGGAGATCGCATTGCTTTCGTCGCCGAAGATGTTGACTTGATCCTTGCGTAGCGACCTCTTGCCGACAAGGTTGGTGCAGAGATATCGCCGAGTCACGGCTGCAGCAGGTCAACGAACTGCTGATGGAGCAACCCGTTAGAAGCAATCGCCGAATACACAGCAGTTGTACTTGTGTCATCGGTGCCGTCCATATTGAGCGCAGCGGAGCCGTCCCGAGCTGTCAGTACGCCGCCAGCTTCGGGGATAATGACCGTCACTGGGGCAATGTCCCACCAAGCTAGAACTGGGTCCACCATTGCATCTATGCGTCCAGAGGCAACAAGCGCATAGCCGTAGGCATCACCCCAGGTACGAAGGCGCGGCCCCGCTTGAGTGACCTTGCTGAACATGTTGGGAGTCCACATATGGAATCCCGTGCAAGACAGGTAGCTGCCGTCGAGTTCTTCGCGATCAGAGACACGACACGGTGTTCCGTTCAAGAAACACCCAAGGCCGCGTCCCGCATAGATCGTTTCGCCAAGGGCGGGAAGATTGATAATGCCGATTGCTGGACCGTGTTCGTCCTCGAGGTACAACAAGTTCGAATAGGTGCCAACCCCATGGGTGAATGCTTTGGTGCCGTCGATGGGGTCAATGACCCAGCCTCGGCCCGAACTACCAATGCGATCTGCTTCTTCTTCGCCTTGGATCCCATCGAGCGGAAAGGCATCAGAGATGAGCTCTCGAAGGAGCCGTTCCGCAGCTCGATCGGCTTGCGTCACAGGGGTTCCATCGCCCTTCGCATCAATGGCGAGGTCGGGATTATTGAACCATTCCAAGGTGAGGGCACCTGCTTGCTGGGTCCACTCAACGGCGGTTTCGAGTAGTGCGATATCAATATCAGTCATAGCAGAGTTCTCTCCGTTGAGGCTTGTCTCGGACTTACATACCGTATCGGTCACTTGAGGTCGCCGGGGCTGTCAGAATGCGCAGTACCTAGTGCAGCGAAGAAGTGGCGTGCGCTACCCACCCCCGGAGAACCTGTGGACTTACGAACGATTCTTGAACTGTCTGATCACGGCCCCGATACCTTTGTGGGCATCGGGCCGCAATACCCGTGGGGAGGACTCTACGGAGGCCAAATTGTGGCCCAAGCTCTGAGCGCTGCAACTCGTACGGTTGAGGACGAGGATCTGCACGTGCACTCTCTGCGCGCCTACTTCATTCGCCGAGGTGATCACAATGAGCCAGTGCGTTATGAGGTTGATCGCATTCGTAATGGCCGCTCCTTTGCCACGCGGCGCGTCGTTGCTCGACAGCCAGTGGGTGCCATCTTGAACCTAGAGGCAAGCTTTCAACGCCTAGAGGTTTCTGATGACATCGAGACTGTCTCGTTACCCCCAGACATCCCAGTTCCGTCAGATCTTGATCAGGACTCCTGGAGCCCTGTTTTTGAGCGTGCCTTTGTCCCAGCAGATGCCATTACTGCAGGCGGTCGCGATGGTTCGGGTCGCGCAGCAGCATGGCTCAGAGTCTCACAGGAACTACCAGAAACAGGACCACTTCACGCAGGGGGGCTGGCCTACCTTTCTGATGATCTGCCCACGGACGCGGTCGTTCGCGCTCATCCTGTGCGACGTGAGCCTGATGATGTGTTGCACAAGGTGCTTTTTACTGCCTCACTTGATCACACCATCTGGTTTCACCGTCCTTTTCGGGCCGATCAGTGGCAATTGCACGATTTCACCTGCCATACCTTCGTTGGTGGTCGCGGCCTAGCTATCGGGCATGTGTTTGCACTAGATGGAGCGCATCTCGCGACCATTGCTCAAGAGGTGTTATTGCGAGATACCCGCGAGCGGTCGTAATTCAGCGCTGCCAACCTTTGTGTGGCCTTCGTTCACCTTCTGTACAGATTGGTTCACCAAACGTTTGCCTCCTTGGAGGGTCGCGCGTCACTTTCGTGTTCCAGCATCTAGCACGTGGCGCTGACAACCCCCGACCTTCAGGCGCTCGAGGAACAAGTTCCTCGAGATATTGCGCGAACCGTGACCCGCGGCGACCGCATTTTTCGGACGCTCTGCGCCAGCGCCGCGGCAGTCAGTCTGTTCATCATCGGCGGAACTGCCCTGTTCTTGGCTATCAAAGCCGTTCCGGCGTTGCAGAAAGCTGGTTTGGTCTCGTTCTTTACCACCAGCGTGTGGAATCCAACCGTTGGTGACTTTGGAGTATTGGGACTGCTCATCGGAACGATCATCATTGCGACTGTTTCGCTCATCGTTGCGGTTCCCTTGGCAATTGGGCTGGCCTTATTCATTAACGAGTATTCCCCGGCGAGGATTCGCCGCATCCTGACATCTTCGGTTGACCTGCTTGCTGCCATGCCCAGCATCATCTTTGGAATGTGGGGATTCTTTGCCCTCCAAGCTCCGCTGGTGGGCGTGGCTGCTTGGTTAAATTTGCATCTCAGCGCGATTCCATTCTTTCGCCTGTCAGAAGCCGATGCTCCGCTGCTGAGGTCAAGCTTTATCGTGGGCACCGTCGTGGCACTCATGATTGTGCCGATTATTACCTCGGTATCTCGTGACGTCATGGCGCAATGTCCTCGATCTCAGTGTGAAGCGGCCCTTGCACTCGGTGGCTCGCGCTGGGGAATGATCAAAGAAGTGCTGCTTCCCTTTGGGAAAGCTGGAATCACGGGTGCCGTCCTGCTTGGCTTTGGGCGTGCACTCGGAGAAACCATTGCGGTTGCACTCATTATTGCGTTCACCGTTCAAGCGAACCCCTATGTGCTTGAACAAGGCGGCGGCTCCATTGCCTCGCTGATTGCAATTAAGTTTCCCGAGGCCCAGGACCTAGAGATTTCGGCTTTGATCGCTGCAGGCCTAGCGCTGTTTTCCATGACCTTGTTCGTCAACCTTGGTGCACGTGCGATTGTTCGCCGAACCCAGATTGCAGCCTGAGGTTGATGTTCACATGAGCCTTCTTGACGAACGCCCTCTAGACGAAACTCCCGTGCCAGACGCACAGGACCAAGAACCCATCGAGGAGCAGGTTCCGTTCCGGCCACGTGCACTAGTTCGCTCCGAACGGGTCGAATTGATGTTGGCTGTGGCGAGCGGTGTGACTGGTAGCGCCGTGATGTGTCTGTTGTTTGACTGGACCCATCCACTCACCTTTGCCATCTGGGCGTTGTTGTTGTTTCTGGGCTCGACCTACCTGTTGGCCCGTGACAGCCAGAGCCCAATAGTTGCGACTGACCGGCTTGTCACGACTCTGGTCTGGACGAGTGGGGGTATCGCAGTTTCGGTTCTGCTTTGGATGCTCGGCTATGTCGTTGTCAAAGGAATCGCTGGGCTGAACTTCGAGTACCTGACTTCGGATCTGTCGAAGGTAGGACCACTTGATGAGGGTGGTGGTGTCTTTCACGCCCTAGTGGGGACTTTGGAACAGATGTTGATCGCATCTGTTTTGAGCATCCCGATTGCTATTCTCACAGCGGTCTACTTGCACGAGATTCATGGCCGCCTCTCAGGGATCGTGCGTTTTGTTATTGATGCAATGAGCGGTCTGCCCTCAATTGTTGCCGGTTTGTTCATCTACACGGTGTGGGTGTTGCAGGGCCGAGGCCCTTCCGGTTTGGCGGCGGGTTTGGCGCTCGCGATTTTGATGATTCCCACTGTTACGCGAACTGCCGAAGAGATGCTCAAGACCATTGATGACGGCTTGCGCGAATCAGCGTTAGCGCTTGGCGCACCGCAGTGGCGCAGCGTTATGCAGGTTGTTCTGCCGACGGCTCGGTCGGGCCTGATCACTGCCTCCATTTTGGGTATAGCCCGAGCCGTGGGGGAGACAGCCCCAGTGTTGCTCACAGCATTTGGCAGTTCTTCGATCAACTGGAGTCCCGTCAATGGCCCCCAAGCCGATCTGCCTTTGTATATCTACCAACTGCTTCGTCAGCCCAACCCTGCGCAAATCGCGCGAGCTTGGTCAGGGGCCTTGGTTCTGGTTTTGCTCGTTCTTATTTTGTTCGTTCTAGCCCGCGTTATTGGTGAACGTGGAGCCAGAGTTAGAGGAGGGTCGCGATGACTACAGTTGAATCCCCACGGACAGCCGCAGACACGGCGACAAACCGTCAGGTTGTCAGCAGTGAACTCCTAGCAGAAGAGCCGCATGGTTCTTCGCGGATTGACGCAACAGATGTGACCTGTTGGTTTGGTAAGCGCAAAGTGCTTGAGCGTTGCTCGTTGTCGATGGAACCTGGCAAAGTCACTGCGTTGATTGGACCCTCGGGTTGTGGAAAATCCACATTTCTTCGCTCGCTGAACCGCATGCACGAACTTGTTCCAGTGGCAGCAATTGCAGGAACTATTGAGCTTGACGGGGTTGATATCTACTCCGAAGAGATGAGCCCAACCGAGGTTCGATCCCGAATCGGAATGGTGTTCCAAAAGCCGAACCCGTTCCCTGCAATGTCGATTGCCGACAATGTTCTCGCGGGCCTTGGGCTTTCGGGAATGTCTCACGAAGACCCCAAAGCACTCGTAGAGCAGTGCCTCCGTCGAGCGGGCCTCTGGGCTGAAGTTTCGGATCGACTCGATGAAGGCGGAATGTCGCTCTCGGGTGGTCAACAGCAGCGCCTGTGCATTGCTCGGGCGTTAGCGGTGCACCCGGATGTGTTACTGATGGATGAGCCGTGCTCGGCCCTTGACCCCATCTCGACCCGGGTTATTGAGCAGACGATTCGCGAACTCTGCGAAGAGATCACCATCGTAATTGTGACGCACAACATGCAACAGGCACAGCGCGTGAGCGATACGTGTGCGTTCTTCTTGGTGGAATCCATTGGTGACCCCGGCCGCATCGTTGAAGCCGGCCCGACCGCGCAGGTCTTCGAAAATCCCTCGGATCCGCGGACCTATGACTATGTGACAGGGCAATTCGGATGAATCTGCTGCGTCGGCGGGCGCTTGTTACTCCAAGTCTTCGGACTGCTTCAGCCATAACACTCTCTGTGATCGTTGCTGTTTCGGTTTTGTGTACCGGTGTCGCGCACGCAGCTGGCCCAACGGTGACTGGCACCGGGTCATCCTTCGCTGCACTGGAAATTGAGCAGTGGAAGAGTGACGTTGCCAATGAATATGACATCGCAATCAACTACCAAGCAGGTGGATCGACACAGGGCCGACTCAACTACCTGAACGGAACCGTCGACTTTGGGGCTTCCGATATTGAATTCCAACCAGATGAACAAAACCTGATCAACAGCTCATCGCGCAAAGACTTTGTTTATGTGCCAGTTTCTGCCGGCCCGCTTGCCTTCATGTTCAACGTGATCGGCCCAGGTGGTCGCATCAGCGACCTGAGCCTGAGCCGTCGCGATGCCTGCAGAATATTTACTGAGCCAGACATCAAGTGGAACGATGCATCCATTCAGGCCACGAATCCTGGAGTTGCTCTGCCTGATCGAAAGATCCGTCCCGTGGTGCGAAATGACGGTTCAGGCACAAGCTATGTGCTGAGCGAGTACTGCATCAACGTGGCGGGTGATATCTGGAATGCGTTCAAGACTTTTGTGGCTAATAACGATCCTGATCAAAACTCGATTCCTCTTCGTGAGGGTGTCCCCGTTTCAACTTGGCCTCAGGGAATCGGCAGCGCAACGGGTGCAACAGCCTCAACGGGTGTGGCTCAGACAGTTCAGTTGTCTCCAGACACGATTACCTATGTCGATGCTGCCACTGCGGTTACAACCTTCATTGACGGAGCGACCTCACCGGTAGCGAGCGTCGAGAACGCCGCAGGTGCGTATATGAAGCCGGTTCCAGCAGCAGCAACCATTGCGCTTGGCTACGCAGAGGCCAGAGCGAATGGAACATTTGCATTGCGCTATGACGGGGCTGACCCGCGTGCTTATTTCCCGTCGACCTATTCCTACGTCATCGCCCAAACCAGCGGATTTGATCCGGCAAAGGGGAAGGTGTTGGGAACATTTCTGAACTATGCAGTTACTGCTGGACAACGAAATGTTGAAGAACTTGACTACTCACGCTTGTCTGAAGTTTTGGTAAATCTGGCGTTAGACAAGGTTCAGCAGATTCCGGGGGCTCCGGCTCGCCCGACTGATTTGGCAGGTGCGCCGCCGCCGCCGGATGTGCTTGGCGGAACGATCGCAGCAAAGGGTGCTGCAGGTGTTGCTGGCGCGGCCGGTGGTGTTGCTGGCGCGGCCGGCGCGGCCGGTGGTGTTGCAGGTGCAGCTGGAGGAGTACTCACCCCCGAACAAGCCAAGGCAGCTGCTGCAGCGGCAGAAGTATTGGCAGCGCAGACCAAAGCTGCATCCGAGGCTGCTGCTGCTGACCAATCTGCTGCCGACGAGATCCTCGCAGTGCAGACGAACGGCCCTGGTGGCCGAGAAGTGATCTTCACTCTGCTTCAGGGAGCGCTGTTAGTCGGCCTTGGAGTGTTTCTGTCGAAGGGAGTTCGAACCTCATGGCAAAAAAAGTAGTAATCGGCAAAGAGACCGCATCGAAGCAGGCAGGGCAGGCAATGAAGAAGAGCACCAAAACAGGAGTTCGCAGCGGTCTGCTGCCCCGAGGGATTCTTGCAGCAGTAGCTGTGTTGCTCCTTGGCTGGGCCGTGGCTCCGTTTGTTGCGGGGGCACAAACTGACTCTGCCGAGCCCACCGAACTTCGGATTGCAAATACGCACGAGTCACTCGCTGCGGCCCTGACCTGGCTAGGCGCAGTGAAAAATATCCCTGGGTCAACAACAGCCCGGCAGGTAGCTGGCGGAGACGCACAGTCCAAGGAGCGGCTCATCACTGGCGGTGCCGATATTGCCGTGAGTGGTACTCCATTTACTGAGGCGGAGACCAAGGCTCTCGAGGCTACGGGTCGGTCAGTGATTGAGGCTCCGATTCAAGCAGTTGGCATGTCATTTCTGGTTTCCGGACCTCGACCCACTGGCATTGATCTGTGCGGGTTCGTTGAGCAAAGCGAAGAGGACGACCCGGGAAACGAGTTGCCCCCAGATTGCCTGAGGGTGCGTGATTTTGAGGGGCCGTTACGGCTGACTTCGGCCAACCTGGCAGACGTGTTCCTAGAAAGCGCTGTGAACAACTGGCAGGACCCAGAGTTCTTGGCGCTGCTAGCCGAACTTCCACCGGGAGGGCTGTCAATGACTTCCCCCTTGCGGCCTGCTTCAGCTGTGCTCAGGAGCGATGCCGGCATGGCAAACCTCGCCCTCGGCACCTACCTCAGAACGACTCAGCCAGCGAAATGGTCGACACGATCATCGAGCTTGTCTCTCACTCCTGAACCAGCACCGGATGCGACTTGGCCCTTTACTCGTGCACCTGCAAAGCAGGGCCTACCAGACGCAGTTGGCGTGATTCGGCAATGGAAGACTGCCTCTGCTGCTGTGGACGTTCCCGCCGAGAGCGGTGCCATGACCATGACCACACCGCTTGCAGCAGCGCAGGCGATCCAAGCCGAGGCTGAGGAGCCGCCGTTTGATGCTACGGGCGAGGCAAATCTTAGGACTGACCTGTACGTGGCACAGATAAAGAACGGAGCGGGTGAATGGCTTTCTGTCACACCTGACTCAATTACCACTGCGCTAGCAGCGGGCTCAGGTGCTCCGCTGTTTGCTGCTACCCAGAATGTTCCCGGTGGTTGGCCACTGTCTTGGGCCAACTCAATCTATGCACCGGATTCAGGCCTGACAGGGGTGGAGGCCAACACCGTCGCAGCGATTATCCGTTGGCAGTCAACAGTGGGACGGCAGCGCTCGGCTGAACTGAGCGAGGGGCAGTTGCCCGATGTACTGGTTGCTAAAGCGCTTGTTGCAGCCGATAAAATTGTTAGCTCCAACTGCACAGCTGCAGGACTCAAGACAGTGCTGACTAGTGACGTTTCACGGTTTGCGCCCGCAGGAACGTTGGCAGATCTTGGCGAAACTCTCTGGTGTGATACCCCCTCAGATGGCACTCCTGTTGTTGAGGAAGAGCCAGTAGTGGACCCGTTTACGGGGGTAGTTGTACCCGTGGTTGCAGGAGTTTCGGCCTCGTCTGGATCAACTTCCGGGACGAATCGGCCTCTCTCGGCGAGTTCAGCGACTCCGTCATCAGCAAGCGCCTCTGTGGGCAGCGCAGACTTCTCAACCGAGTCTGCAAGCACCGCGACGGGAGGCATCGCTGCGACTCTGCCACCAGTGAAGGTGGCTCGAATCATGCCGCTACCGCTACCGGGCTCAGACCCGCGCTTTGATCGGCTAGCAACGCTTGCACTCGGTGGCCTGATGTTCCTGGGCGTCCGAGCGCTGATGAGGCGATCGGGACTGATTTCTGCATGAGCGACGTCATTGACCTGCGACCCGACCCCGATGAAACCGAACCAAGTTCGGCTGACCCCTCGACCCTTGACCCCGATCAGATTGATGAGGTCACGGATCCTGCGGCCTCGCTGAAACGGCGCCGAGTCATTCTTGCGGTCATTGTCTCGTTAGTTGTCTTAGTTGCTGCAGATGCAGTGATTGGCGCAGCAGTACATGCCGAGCACCAACGGCATCTCTCTGCCGAGTTTGCGATCCCAACGGAGAAGGTCAAGGTTGGCGATGCCGCATTTGTGTTGCAGATACCGGCGCTAGGAGTAAATGAGGTTGTGGTTGAGGGGGCCTCTGCGAGCGAATTGCGAGGCGGTCCAGGTCGCCGTTTGGACTCAGTACAGCCCGGTGATTCTGGCAACACCGTTATTCAAGGACACAAGACTCGTTTTGGTGGGCCGTTTGGCCAGTTGAAAGACTTGAAAGGTGGAAACTCAATCTACCTTCGGAGTCGATCGGGCGATGTCACCGTGTACAAGGTGTCTAAGGTTCGCACGGTAGGTAGTGATCAGGTCAAGTACTTAGAATTCGACGGGCCAAATCGGCTGACCTTGGTCTCGAGTGCCGGCGGCCCGCTAGATGGCTCGCGAGTTGTGGTTACGGCTGCTGCCGACGACTTGTCGATTACCGATGAGAATGCAGTTGAGACAGCTGTAAAAGACGGAGCTGTAAAAGACGCCCTGCCTGGTGCGGATGCCGAGGAAGAACTCGCACCAATTCAAACTTACGATGTTCGAGGAATTGGTGGAGCGGTCCTGCTGCTCACGGGAATCGGGCTGATCGCCGTAGGCATCCTGGTGGGTATTGACCTGCGAAAGAGATACGGCTGGGCAGCAGTCCTAGTGGTGGCCGGAAGTTCAGTTGCTTTAGGAGTAATTGTGCTGCTATTTAATATCTCTATGGTGGTTCCAACTACCTATTAGAAAGATAAATAGATAGCTAGAAATCTATCTATTGTTTACCTTGGGGACATCTTTTCGTTCACTCTTCTCGCTTATTCGGCGCGTCTTGGCGGGCAAGTGAACGACGAGGTAACAAGTAACAAACACTCGTGCGTAGGTCTTGATCTTGGGCATTTCTCCCTACATAGTCACTCTTGGCACTCTGCTGTGGAGAGTCATTGACATTGAAAGGCGAACATAATGAAAGCCCGCTTAATGATGAAGTCAGTAGCAGGACTTCTTTTGGTGATGGGAACCGCTGTAGCGATTGCCGCACCAGCTTCTGCTTCCACCACCACTGTGACCCCCAACCCGGTCACCGTTACTCCAAACCAGACCACGGCAAACGTCACGGTCAACTGGACTGGATTGGCTGCAAATACCCTCGTATTCGTTGACGTTTGCAAGAAGTCAATCACCGACGCAAGCTTCGATGTTGCTTCCGACTGTGGCGCCTACTCAGGCATCACTCCCAACGGCAATGGCAGTGGAACAAATAGCGCAGTACTCGAGGTCTTCCGTGGCCAAGATCCAGCTGGTGAATCATGGGGATGCTTTGCAGCGGGCGACACTGCTCCTGCAGGAGTAACTAAGTACACCACCTGCTATGTCCGTGTTACTGACAACTCTGTCTTGAACAATGACAGCGATTCCGAGCAGGCATTCACCTTCTCCGTATCAAGCGGCGACGTTCCAGAAGCCCCGCTCACCATTCTGTTGCCAGTCGTTGGCACGCTCGCTGCCCTTGGCGGCTTTGTCCTCATCCGTCGTCGTCAGACTGTCTCGGTCTGAGATTTCTTTAACAACTTCTAAGGAGAATTGATTATGAAACTGAAATCACTCATTGGGGCTGCTCTGGTAGCAGGAACCCTGTTGTCAGGAACAGCTATGACTTCCATGGTCAGCGCCTCACCAGAGCCCTCGGGCTGGGATGACGCTAACGACCGTGTGGTTGGTACTGGTTCAGATACCACCTATCCGTTCATGCAGCGCGCCGAGCTCTTGTTCAATCAGGGAACCGGTTGTGACACCGATAACGCTTCGCCAGCGGCTTCGCCAGCGGCCTACAACCTTGGGAAGTGCCTGACCGGTGTTTCTCAGACTGCCACGAATACGCAGGGCAACTGGGATCACGACGTGTTTGCTAGCACCTACCCAACCGGGTCCTCTGCAGGCGTCACTGCACTGAAGAACGGTCAAGTTGATTACGCACGATCCTCACGTGGGCCAAAGTCCTCGGGCGAGTCGGCACTCAACTTCTGGGCTTTCGGCAAGGATGGCCTGATTATGGTTACCTACGGCAACCGTACTCCTGGCAACCTGACCACGGCTCAGATTCAGGGAATCTACAACTGCACCATTACTGACTGGTCATCAATCGACGGCCAAGCAGCCGGCACCATTGAGCCAGTTGGAATGCAGGCATCCGCGGGAACCAAGGCCGTGTTCGATAGCTATCTCGGATTCGACGCCAACTCTGGTGCTTGCAAGAAGTCCCTGTCTAGTGGAGCGTATCCATTCGAAAATGACCTCAAGCCACTCGTTGCCGATGCCGGCATCTCGGCAAATAACGCGATCTGGTGGATGAGTGCCGCTGCTTACAAGGCATTCTCGTACCAGCGTCAGACAGCCCAGTCTTGGACCGTCGAGGGCAAGTCCGCAACGGCTGGCACGATTGCTAACAACACCTACCCCATCACGCGATTTATCTACCACGTGACCAAGAAGACTGATGCAACTGCAGCAGCTGCTTCTGCAGAGATCACGGGTGCTGACGGCGGCGCTGGCGGTGCGGTTCGTGAACTCACTGAGTTCATGTGCAAGCCTGCAGCTTCACACACCAACAATGACTACTCCGGTAAGACGAACTATGTAGAGCTAACAGGTGTCTACACAGCAACCGGATTCATTCGGGTGCCTGCCGCTGAGCAGACAAACGGTATTTGCAAGTTGGTTCCAGGAGCCTGATTGGTTCTGGAATCTGTACGTGTAGAACGTCTCTTTGAGTTCTACAAGCTCGAGGGGCACGGCTTCGGCTGTGCCCCTCTTGGTCTTTGTTGGAGGAGCTGAGCAATGCAATGGAGCAGAGTTAGGTTTGCGGTGCTGACCGGGTCGCTAGGGACTGTGGTCCTGCTGCTCGGTGTGGGCAATGCCTCAGCAGAATCCTCTGTGAGTGTTGCTCCGGACCGGATTCCCGTTACTGCGGAGCAGTCAGCGGCACTGGTACAGGTGCGCTGGTCTGGTCTTGAGCCACGGCAATTGGTGTTTGTTGATATTTGTAAGAAGTCCATCTCGGATAGCAGTTTCATTGTTTCCGAGGACTGCGGGGCATATTCGGGACTCGCTCCAAACGGTTCCGCCGCAGGCGACGGGAGCACTGAACTTGAGGTATTCCGGGGCCAAGACCCCGCTGGTGAAGCCTGGGGATGCTACGCCGAGGGCGACACGCCGCCCGCTGGTGTCATCAAGTACACCACTTGCTTTGTCCGAGTAACAGATACCGCGGTGCTCAACGTGGAGAGCGACTCGGAGACCCCGATTCGTTTTGAGGGCGCCGGCCGGGTGGACCCCGGGACATTGGCCACGACGAGTG
>CAEZYU010000003.1_pt1 | contig 50128 bp, 43 predicted proteins | sample 7265681 | NCBI WGS metagenome assembly CAEZYU01 (sample SAMEA6813940, study PRJEB35770) | freshwater metagenome | biome: Freshwater; feature: Freshwater reservoir; material: water | place: Czech Republic | collected 2017-04-14 | depth 30m m | reverse complement strand
GTTTACTGCCTCGCATAATCCGGCTCAGTACAACGGCATCAAGTTCTGTAAGTCGGGTGCGCGCCCGGTCGGTGAGGACTCTGGCTTGAGCCAGATTCGCAGGGTGGCCGAGGCCGTACTTAGCGGAGAGGGTCCAGCGAACGCTGCGACTGGTTCGCTGTCGCAACAAGATCTGCTCGCGGCCTTCGCCGATCACGTTCGCTCCTTTGTGGATACGGCAGTGTTGGCTCCGCTCAAGATCGTCGCAGATACTGCTAATGGTATGGGTGGACTCATCGTGCCAGCAGTGTTTGAGCCTCTGCCTTTCGATGTCGAGATCATGTACGGCGAGCTCGACGGTACGTTCCCGAACCATCCGGCCGATCCGATCCAGCCAGAGAATCAAGCCGACTTGCGAGCCCGCGTACTCGAGGTCGGTGCAGATATTGGCTTGGCCTTTGATGGCGATGCAGACCGCGTGTTCTTGGTAGACGAAAAAGGTGTGGGCCTGTCGGGTTCAACCACAACTGCAATCATCGCTGCAGGTATTTTGGATCGCAATCCAGGTGAGACGGTGATTCACAATTTGATCTGCTCAAAGACGGTTCCAGAAGTCGTTCTTGAGCACGGCGGAACTCCTATCCGCACCCGAGTCGGGCATTCCTTCATTAAAGAGGTGATGGCAGAGACCGGAGCGGTCTTCGGTGGTGAACACTCGGCTCACTACTACTTCCGGGATAATTTTCGGGCTGACTCGGGCATCATCGCCGCCATGGTTGTTCTTGAACAACTCTCCGTCTCGGGTCAGACCCTGTCAGAGCTTCGTGCCCCTTTCGAGCGCTACGGCGACTCTGGCGAGATCAACACGAAAGTCTCAGACACTGCACAGGTCATCGAGAGGGTGGCGAAGCACTACGAATCGGCACAGCAGGACCGGATGGATGGCCTCACCGTTGATTGCGGCGACTGGTGGTTTAACCTTCGGGCATCCAATACCGAACCCTTGCTTCGCCTCAACCTTGAGGCCGCAGATGCTCAAGCTTGCGCCGCTCGTGTAGCCGAGGTTCAACAAGTAATGGCCGATTGACTCTGCCGCACCTACTCTGTTCGGGCGCTGTCGGTGCCGGTAGGTCCGCACAGCTTCGATTCGACGAACTCACATGAAACGCGCAAGGAGCCCTTATGAGTACAGCTGACAACCTTGATCCACGATTGCTAGAGATTCTGGCCTGCCCTCAAGACAAAGGGCCGCTGCTGTATTTCGCAGATGAACAGCTTCTCTTCAATCCTCGTCTCAACCAGACCTATCCCGTACGAGACGGAATCCCGGTCATGCTGATTGATCAAGCCACGGCAGTAGATTCCGCCGAGGCTGCCCGCCTGTCCGCCAAGGCAGACGCAGAAGGTGTTCAGCCAACCTTTAGCGAGTAGGCGAATGAGGAAGCGGCGGATCTGCCTGCTTGTTATCCGAGTCCGCTTAGCTCAGGTGTGAGGGAGCAGTCGTTATGACCGAACTAGTCGACAGCCTTGGAATGTTTCAGGCCGCTTACGCGTTGCCCGAGCAGTGCGCAGAGGCTGTTGCTCGAACAGAATCCGTTGCGGGTTTACCGCCAGCGGAGGGAATCTCCTCGGTACTGATTCTGGGCATGGGTGGCAGTGGGCTAGCAGGTGATGTTGTCGCCGCTGTTGCCGGCGCAACCTGCCCCGTGCCGATTCTGGTGTCGAAGAACTATGAGTGCCCCGAATTTGTCGGACCCGATACTTTGGTCATTGCCATTTCATTCTCGGGCGAGACAGAAGAGACGATTGACGCTGTACATCAAGCTGTGGGCGTCGGGGCGCGACTAGTAGCACTGGCAGCGGGTGGCCACCTTGAGCGAATAGCGCATGAGTGGGGTGCGCCGGTCATTGGACTCGACTCTGCAATCCCGATGCCTCGAGCGGCTATTGGAGCAGTCTCGATCCCACCACTGTTAGTGCTCGAGCGGCTCGGTCTGCTTGAAGGCGCATCTGCTCAGGTGGATGCAATGATTTCGCAAGTTTCTCGCCGGCGAGATGAGCTACTTGCTGATGGGAATCAGGCGCTCAAGTTGGCGCAGCGCATTGGGCGCACCCTGCCGATTGTGTATGGCGGCGGAACTCTCGGAGAAACAGCGGCTTGGCGATGGAAAGGCCAGTTCAACGAAAACCCCAAAGTGGCCTCGTTTGCAAACCGTATCCCCGAACTCACTCATAATGAGATCTGCGGCTGGGGTCAGCACGGTGATGTGACCCGGCAGGTCTTCTCAATGCTCTTGTTGCGGCATGATTTTGAGCATCCGCAGGTTCAGAGGCGCTTTGAGTTGGTTTCAGAAATATGCGAAGAGATCGTCGCTGGGGTGTACTCCGTGGCTGCCGAGGGCGAGGGCCGCCTAGCTCAACTCTTCGATCTCATGCTCTTTGGCGACCTCGTTACGCTGCACATGGCAGCCATCGAGGGAATCGACCCCGGGCCAGTGCCGATCCTGGACGAGATCAAAACCCGCCTGCGCTAATCGCAGCTCCTCAAAAACTACTTTGGCGCCGGTTAGCTGCGGATTCCGCAGCTTTCCGGCGCCAAAGGTGACAGGCCTGGGCTAGATCAGCTTGGGCAGCCGTCCTCAAGGATGATCGGCGGGAGGCCAGCACTGGCTCCACCACACGGATCAGTACTGAAGGCGTACCATTTTCCGTTCTTGGATTCGAGAATGAACTTGGTGCTTCCATCGCTCAATGTTCCAGCAGCGTAACCACCCGAGCAGACGTAGCTTCCGATGGTTTCACCCTCTGCAGGCAGAGCAGTAAGTAGCGCTGCGGCCGTGCAAGCGGCGCTTCCACCGGAGGCTGCAGTTGTAGTTGTCTTGGGCGCAGTGGTTGTTGTTGATGCCACACAGACAGTCTTGCCTGCTGCTGCAGCCTTCTTCAGAGCGGCGTCCGTGGCGGGACCGTACTGGCCGTCAGCCTTGATGCCATCTGCTGATTGGAAGGCCAAAATCGCAGCGTCGGTGCGAGGTCCAAATTTGCCGTCTACTGATCCTGCGTAGCAGCCCACATCGTTGAGGTCCTGTTGGACTTCTTTATCAAATCGAACCGTCTCTGCAGCCTGGGCAGCAGCAGCGGCAGCTGGATCAACGGTTGTGGTGGTCTCTGCCGGGGCCGTTGTCGTTGTCGTTGTAGTTGTGGAGTCAGCTGACTCTTTTGAAGAGCAGGCAACTGCTCCGACCAAGGTGGCTGCTACGGCGAGCGCAACCAAGGTTGATTTTTTCAGATTCAAGGGATTCTCCGATGGGTTTTGAGTTATGTCATCTCTAGTTTCGCAGAGAGCGGGCTCTCTCTCGGTGACCCCAGTTGACCTTTGTCGTGGCTAGCTCCGCACAAAGCGGCTCACCGGCGCCAAAAATGTAAGGAGATTGGGCTTGCCGGCCCCAGAGCTCAACTGCCGAGAGAGTAGGTGCGGGGCCACCAATGGCACTAGCATCACCATCTTGCCTTGGCTGCATGTACCCGGAGTCAGACGACCCCAGCCTCAAGCATCTACCCGCTTCGATGAGCGCGCACGGTCCAACCGTATTGACCACGCGCGCAGGAGGAAAGAAAAATGAGTTTCACTGATTTCAAAGTTGCAGATCTGTCACTGGCCCCGCTGGGCCGCAAGCAGATGGATCTAGCCGAGGTTGAGATGCCCGGCCTGATGGCTATCCGGGCCGAGTATGCCGATGCGCAGCCGCTTGCCGGGGCGCGAATCACGGGATCGTTGCACATGACGGTCCAAACCGCCGTACTGATCGAGACACTGACCGCTCTGGGCGCAGAGGTGCGTTGGTGTAGCTGCAATATTTTCTCTACCCAAGATGAAGCTGCAGCCGCAGTAGTGCTCGGGCCGCAAGGAACCATTGACAACCCCCAAGGCGTTCCGGTCTTTGCTTGGAAGGGCGAGACGCTTGAGGAGTACTGGTGGTGCACCGAGCAGGTGCTCAACTGGCCTGCAGACGCCGAGGGCTCAACTGGCCCCAACATGATCCTTGACGACGGCGGCGACGCCACGTTGTTGGTTCACAAAGGTACCGAATATGAAGCTGCCGGCGAGGTGCCAGCCGATTCTGACTCTGACTCAGAGGAGTGGAAGGTCGTACTTGACACATTGCGTCGCACCTTGACCGAAGATGCATCGCGCTGGACGAAGATTGGTGCAGGGATCAAGGGCGTAACTGAAGAGACCACCACTGGTGTGCATCGCCTCTATCAGATGTTTGATGCGGGGCAGTTGTTGTTCCCAGCAATCAACGTAAACGATTCCACGACCAAGTCGAAGTTCGACAACTTGTATGGCTGCCGCCACTCCCTCGTAGACGGAATCAACCGCGCCACGGACGTCATGATCGGTGGAAAGACCTGCGTGGTGGCTGGCTTCGGTGACGTTGGCAAGGGTTGCGCACAGTCATTGCGCGGCCAAGGTGCTCGTGTTGTGGTGACCGAGATCGATCCGATCTGCGCCTTGCAGGCTGCCATGGAGGGCTACCAAGTGGTCCGCCTTGAAGACGTTCTCGAGACGGCAGATATCTTCATCACCACCACTGGAAACAAAGACATCATTACTGCCGAGCACATGAACTCCATGAAACACAACGCGATTGTGGGCAACATCGGTCACTTCGACAATGAGATCGATATGGCTGGTGTCTTCCGCCAAAGCGATATTCAGCGGGTAACAATCAAGCCTCAGGTTGATGAGTTTGTATTCCCGGATGGTCACTCGGTGATCGTTCTTGCCGAGGGTCGACTGCTCAACTTGGGCTGCGCGACTGGCCACCCCAGCTTCGTGATGAGTTGCTCCTTTTCAAATCAGGTGCTCGCTCAGATTGAGCTGTTTACCAAGACCGCAGATTACGAGCTTGGTGTCTGGGTTCTTCCCAAGCAGCTCGACGAGATGGTTGCCCGCTTCCATCTTGATGCCCTCGGAGTGCGGCTGACTACGCTGACCACTGAGCAGTCTGAGTACCTTGGTATTCCGGTAGAAGGTCCTTACAAGCCAAGTCACTACAAGTACTAACAGTCATGCACTGTGCGAGCTTTTGGCTCGCGCAGTGCATGGATTGAAGGGGTCGAAATGGAGCAGTTTGAGGGCAAGGTTGCTGTCGTCACCGGCGCTGCAAGCGGTATCGGCAAAGCCCTAGCCGTAGCATTTGCAGATGTCGGTATGAAGATTGTTCTTGCTGATGTGGAAACAGCGGCGCTTGAGGCTGCCGCTGAAGAACTCCGAAGCCACGGTGCCGACGTGTTTGCCGTGACTGCCGACGTGGCACAAGCAGCCGACGTTGACCGCATCGGAACAGCCGCAATGGATGTCTTTGGTGCGTTGCATGTTGCATGCAATAACGCGGGGGTATCTGGTGGTGGGCTTTCCTGGGAGATCGACCTAGAGACTTGGCGTTGGATTCTTGACGTAGATCTCTGGGGAGTCATTCATGGTGTGCATACCTTTACGCCGCTCATCATTGCTAGCGGTGGAGGCCATATCGTTAACACCGCATCAATGGCGGGGCTGACCTCTAACCCCGGGATGGGCCCGTACAACGTGGCCAAGCATGGGGTAGTGACATTGTCAGAGACGCTGTCGGTGGAGTTGCAGATGACTCACCCCGAGGTTGGGGTAAGCGTGCTGTGCCCCGGATGGGTGCGAACCCGAATTAACGAGTCGGAGAGAAATCGCCCGGATCCGGTGGGTGCTGTCGAGGTTGAAGAGACTGACGCCGGCCTGCTTGCCATGAAAGAAATGGTCAACACCTGGATTGCAGAAGGTTTGCAGCCAGCGCATGTGGCTTCACTCGTGGTTGAAGCCATGCGAGAGAACCGTTTTTATGTGCTCACACATCCTGAATGGCAGGGCATGATTCAGGATCGCGTGGATCGCATGCTCTCGGGCGCTAATCCCTGGGCCAACCTTCCCGGCAACTAGACCCGGTAGAGCGTTACAGCGTTACGGCCAAGGTGAGTCCATGCACCGATGTGGCACCCGATTCGATGAGAGCATCCGCTGCTGCGCACAAGGTGGCCCCGGTGGTGCGAACATCGTCAACAACGAGTACCCGCTGAGGGAGCGGTCCTAGGGCCTGAAAGAGTGGACCAAGGAGTCGGTCTGCCCTGCTGTGACCCGTTTGGGGTGCTCCAGGCAGGCGTCGCAAGAGTTTTGCCGAGGGAAGGCCGAGCGACGCACCTACAGCGCGTGCAAGAAGTTCTGCTTGATCAAAGCCGCGCTTGTTCCGTCGGGCTGCAGAGGTTGGTGCCCAAGTCACAGTTCGTTGCGGGTGACTCAGGGATTCAGCCGGGTCTACTAATTGCGACATTGCGAATCCGAGCATGCCCACTGCGTCACGGTGATTGTGGAACTTGAGTGCTGCTACGAGTTCTTTTGTGGCCCCCGTGTAACTCAGAAGCGAGCAACATTCGTCGAACCCTGGTGGCGCTGCAAGTTCTGGTGCAGGAGGCAGGGTGGTGATGCACGAGGCGCAGAGCCCGGTGCCGTGGGTCAGACAAAGAACGCAGCGAGGGGGAAAGATGAGAGCGAGCAGAGATGCGCGCAGCGAGGTCGGTGCAGGTTCTGAGTGCATCAACGTGATGGTAGAGAACTCAGAGTCGGACCACTTCGAAGCGCTCCGGGTTGTTCTCCCCGGCGGGTTCTTATCTTGGGTGCAGGTCCTACCCCGGCCACCGGTAGTATCAGAGAGGTGGGACTCCTCGACAAAGTATTGCGCACCGGTGAAGGTAAAAAAGTAAAGGCTCTAGCAGGCCTTGTACCAGAGATCGGCGCCCTAGAGCCCGAGTACGAGGCGCTGTCTGACGCGGCGTTGCAGGCCAAAACTAGCGAGTTTCGTGGCCGTCTGGATCGCGGTGAGGACCTTGACGACCTTCTGATAGAAACCTTCGCTGTGGCTCGAGAGGCTGCCCGCCGGGTGACCGGTCAGCGCCATTACGACGTGCAGCTGATGGGTGGTGCTGCGCTGCATTTCGGCTGGGTGGCAGAGATGAAGACCGGCGAAGGAAAGACGTTGGTCTCCACTCTTCCGGTGTATCTAGACGGCCTTGCGGGCAACGGGGTTCACATCATCACCGTGAACGAGTACCTCGCTCAGCGAGATGCAAAATCCATGGGGCGGATCCATAATTTCTTGGGTCTCACCGTTGGCATGATTCTCCCAGGAGAGAACGATCAGGCGATCAAGCGTGAGAACTACGCATGTGACGTGACGTACGGAACGAATAATGAGTTCGGTTTCGACTACCTGCGAGACAACATGGCTTTGTCGCTTGAAGAAAAGGTTCAGCGCGGCCATTCCTTCGCCATCGTCGACGAGGTCGATTCAATCCTCATTGATGAGGCTCGCACCCCGCTTATCATCTCTGGTCGCGTCAGTGATGCGGCGAAGCTCTATTACAAGTTCGCTCAAGTTGCGCGTTCGCTGAACCGTGACGTCGACTACGAGGTTGATGAGGAAAAGAAAGTTGTCTTCCCGCTTCCCGAGGGTATCGAGCGAGTCGAAAAATCCCTTGGGGTAGACAACTTGTACGACGATGTGTCGAACAGCTTGGTGCATCAGTTGCAAGTAGCGATTAAGGCAAAAGAGCTGTATCGAAAAGATCGTGATTACCTAATTGCCGACGGCGAAGTAAAGATCGTGGATGAGTTCACCGGCCGTGTTCTTGAGGGTCGCCGGTGGTCTGAAGGACTGCACCAGGCAGTTGAGGCCAAAGAAGGGGTCAAGATAAAAGAAGAGAATCAGACTCTGGCAACGGTCACGCTGCAGAACTACTTCCGCATGTACGACAAGCTCGCCGGCATGACAGGAACAGCGGTTACTGAGGCTGCTGAGTTCATGGGCACCTACAACTTGCAGGTGGTTCCGATTCCAACGCACCGTCCGATGGTCCGCAAGGATGAGGGCGACGTGATTTACCGCACAGAGGCGGCAAAGTTCGCTTCTGCTGTTGAAGACATCGCTATTCGTACAGAAAAAGGCCAGCCGGTCTTGGTAGGTACGGTCTCCGTCGAGAAGTCGGAGCGTCTGGCTCGAGAGCTTGAAAAGCGCGGCATTCGCCATGAGGTGCTCAACGCTAAGCAGCACACCCGTGAAGCCGAGATTGTCACCCAAGCTGGCCGTGTTGGAGCAGTCACCGTAGCGACCAACATGGCAGGTCGCGGGGTTGACATTCTGCTCGGAGGAAACCCCGAGGGCCTTGCTGCCAAAGATGTCAACGCAGAGGGCCTAGAGCTTGAGTCTGAAGAAGGCCAAACTCGATACACGGAATTGCTGAAGAAGCACAGCATTGAGTGCGCCGAAGACGGGGACCGTGTTCGGGCACTCGGCGGGCTGTACGTGCTCGGAACCGAGCGTCACGAGAGTCGTCGAATCGACAATCAGTTGCGCGGCCGTTCTGGCCGGCAGGGCGATCCAGGCGAGAGCCAGTTCTACTTGTCTCTTGAAGATGACCTGATGAGGTTCTTTGCCACGGGTGCGATCGAGTGGGTGATGGGTAAGGGCTGGGATGATGAGGTTCCAATTGAGGCCAAGATGGTTTCCAAGGCAATCGAAAAGGCTCAGAACACAGTCGAGGCTCGCAACGGGGAAATCCGAAAGAACGTGCTCAAGTACGACGAGGTGATGAATGAGCAGCGCAAAGTCATCTACCGTCGCAGGGACGAGGTGCTCGAAGGCGCCGATCTGCGTGAAGAGACCCTGCAAGCCCTTGCGGAAGCTGTAGACGGCCTGTTGCAAACTCACTGTTCTGCCGATTATTCCGAGGAATGGGACCTTGATGCTCTAGTTGCAGACATGACCTCGTACTGGCCCACGAGCTTAGAGGCAGAGTCGCTCGCCGCTGCAACGAGCAGCGATCAGGTGTACGACATCGTGATGGCTGATGCGACGCAGCACTACGAGGAGCGTGAAACTGAACTTGGCCTTGAGACGATGCGTCAGATTGAACGCCAGGTCATGCTCAAGATCATTGATGCCCGCTGGCGAGATCACCTCAAAGAGATGGACTACCTGCAAGAGGGGATCAACCTTCGGGCCCTTGGCCAAAAAGATCCACTGAGTGAGTGGCAGCGTGAGGGTTACGAGATGTTTGGTCAGCTCATGGCGACCGTTGATCGCGAGTATGTGCAGTACGTGATGCACGTTCAGGTAGTTCAAGAAGAGGCTCCTCAAATAAAGCCGATCGGAAACTTCAGCTATACCGCACCCGAGGATCCAGCCACTGCACAAACGGCGGGGCCAGCTGCAGCCCTTGAGACCACCTCTCTAGCTCAGGCCGAAGGCGGTGCCCCCGGACCCGCTCCCGAGCCCGAAGCCCAAAAGCCAGTTGTAAAAACCGACTGGGAGAGAACCCCACGGAATGCTCCCTGCCCCTGCGGGAGCGGCAAAAAGTACAAGGTTTGCCACGGCGCCTGATTGATGCTCGATTTTTCTTCGCAGATTGCTGCGCTCCGAACCAGACTGGCTGAAACTCAGGACTACCTGCGCATTGCAGACCTACGGCATCGTCAACCCCAGCTAGAGACCGAGCTTGGCCGGCCCGACCTTTGGGATGATGCTGCCGCTGCGCAGATCCTGCAGCGCGAGTTCTCTGAGATGTCGGATGACCTTCAGATGTTTGACTCCCTGCAGTCCAGAGTTGAGGACTTAGCGACGCTGCACGAACTGGCTCGCGAAGAAGACGATGAGAGCCTTGAGGCAGAGCTTGACAAAGAGGTGAAATCGCTAGAGCGCGACTTCGCTGCATTAGAGCTGCGCGCTTTGTTTACGGGCGAGTACGACGAGCGTGACGCGATTGTCGACGTCAATTCTGGTGCTGGTGGCGTAGAGGCACAGGACTGGGCAGAGATGTTGTTGCGGATGTACTTGCGATGGGCTGAGCGCCGTGGTTTTGCAGCAGATATTGAGTCCATCAATGAAGGTGGCGAGGCGGGCATCTCTTCAGCCACATTCGTGGTGAAGGGGAGAAACGCCTACGGGCTGTTGCGGTCTGAACATGGAGTTCATCGCCTCGTTCGAATCTCACCGTTTGATAACAACGCTCGACGCCAGACAAGTTTTGCTTCGGTGAAGGTCACACCGTTTATCGAAGATGTGGACTCAGAGATTGAGATCGACGACAAAGACTTGCGTATTGATGTCTACCGGTCCTCTGGCGCTGGCGGCCAGCATGTCAACGTGACGGACTCGGCAGTGAGAATCACTCATTTGCCAACCGGAGTGGTTACCTCTTGCCAAAATGAGCGTTCTCAGCATCAGAACAAGGATCGAGCGATGAAGACGCTCAAGGCGCGTCTCTTGGAACTTGAGCGAGCTAAGCGGATGGACAAGATCGCCGAGATCACGGGTGATCAGTCCTCAGTCAACTTCGGAAGCCAAGATCGAAACTACGTGCTGCAGCCGTATCAGCAGGTAAAGGACCTTCGGTCTGGTTTGGAGCTGCCAAACCCAGAAGCCGTGCTTGATGGCGACTTGGATGAGCTGATGGAGGCCTTTTTGAGGTGGCAGCGCGCAGAGGGAGTGCCCGCCAATTAGCACCTGAGCTGTGCCCAAAGAAGCTCCTCAGGGGGTTCCACACATGCCAGCCGCACCGCGATAACGTCACATGTCTGTAACAGCAGCATTCACGGAGCGCGCCTCTACCCCCGAGAATTTCGGTTGGGCAGCCTGTGGAATTCATCGAACACACTGGTCAGGAAACCGTGATCAAACTCGAGAATGTCTCGAAGATCTATAAGGGCGAGCACATGGCCCTGCGCGATGCAACCGTAGAGATTGACAAGGGAGAGTTTGTTTTCCTTGTGGGGCCTTCGGGTTCGGGCAAGTCAACCTTTCTGCGCCTCCTCAACCGAGAAGAGACCGCTGAGAAAGGCAAGATCTACGTTGCCGGAAAAGACATTGCTGCCCTGCCGGGCTACAAGGTTCCGTACTTGCGCAGAAACATCGGAAGCGTGTTTCAGGATTTCAAGCTGCTACCGAACAAGACTGTTGCAGAGAACGTTGCTTTTGCGCTTGAAGCCATTGGCCGGCCGAAGTCAGTGATCCGAGAGGCAGTCCCGCAGATTCTTGAGCTCGTCGGACTAGGCCGAAAAGAAGGGTCAATGCCAAACGAACTCTCGGGAGGCGAGCAGCAACGAGTCTCCATTGCCCGAGCCTTCGTGAATCGCCCCTTGATACTGCTAGCCGATGAGCCGACCGGAAACCTTGACCCTGCCACATCGGTCGGGATCATGAAACTCCTCGACCGAATCAATCGAACGGGAACAACTGTGGTGATGGCAACTCACGATCGAGGAATCGTTGACACGATGCGTCGTCGAGTGATTGAGCTTGACCGGGGCAGCGTGGTTCGCGATCAGGCCAGAGGTGTTTACGAATGATCTCAAAATCAAGCTGCTCTTGCATGCGTCATAGTTTCAACACCCGAGTCGAGAGGTAGACCATCATGGCTGTACGTCTCGATTACGTACTCAAAGAGACAGGGTCAAACCTTGTTCGCAATCTCACGCTCACCTTGGCATCGCTACTGACGGTTGCCATCGCACTGGCATTCGTGGCAGTTAGTTTTTTGATCGGAACTGGCATCAACCAGAGTTTCTTGGGTCTCCGATCCGATGTGCAGATGTTTGTTTATATGAACCCCGGTGCAACGGCCGAGCAGATAGACAGCGTGAACAAGAACCTGGAATCCAATCCGCAGGTTGAGTCCGTCAAGTTCTTGGATAAAGAAAAGACCTATGCCGAGTTCAAGCGGTTGTTTGCGGATCAGCCCGACTTTGTGGAATCAATCAATCCAGAAGAGCTACCGCAGAGCTTTCGGGTCAAACCGACGAGTACTGATGCAGACGTGGTCTCGGCAGTAGGGACTGAGTTTGAGAACATGACCGGTGTGTACCGGGTTGAGTATGCCGAGGAGTACGCCCGCCAAGTGCAAAAGTCGCTCAGCACACTGAACTCATGGGTACGGCTATTTGGTGTGGCGCTCATCTTTGTATCGGTGCTGCTCATCTTCAACACGATTCGAACAGCTGTGTTTGCAAGGCGTCGAGAGATTGAAGTGATGCGACTTGTTGGCGCTAGCAACTGGTTTATTCGACTGCCTTTCATGACCGAGGGCATGGTGCAGGGGTTGCTCGGAGCCTTGGCTGCAGCAGGCCTGACCTGGGGTTTCGACGCACTGTGGAAACGGAACTTTGTGAATCAGGTGTCGTTTGAACTGCTCAATCAGATCAAGTGGACTGGCGGCGATCTCTGGAAGGCCGTCATCATGATTCTGATTGTGGGCGCTGTTACTGGAGCAGTCGGATCCGGCATTGCTGTTGGAAGATACCTGCGGGTCTAGCTGATCTCGAGCTAGGCCATCTCGGGTCTAGGCCATCTCGAGCTAGGCCATACAGACTAGAAATAGGTCGTTTGACCTATTGGATCTGCACTGGGCGCTGCCGATCAAAAGAGTTATGAATACGACAGTAGCGAGCCCATCGAGTACCGAAGGCCACTCGGCGCCTAAGGGTCGCTTGCGGCGTGGAGAACGTGGCGCATCTCTGGTGGAGTACGCACTGATTGTCGCGCTTCTTGCAGTACCAACTTTTGGGGGAATCAAGATGATGCAGAACGCTGCGGCATCTAAAATCAGCGCAACCGCAGTGGGGATGAGTACCCATACGATTCCCTCGGTTCCCTAGGTGCTTCTTTGCGAGGGCAGGCCAAATGCCCTATTTGTACAGAACTGAGCCATATGACTCTCTTGGAACTGTTGACTTTGACCGAAGAACTTCTATGAAACGCATGAAGCATCAGTTGAGAAGCGAACTTTGCCAGACGGTCGAACTGCGAATCCTTGAGAGCACGGTGGTGACCTCTGTCCCGCATGGGCGGGGAGCCGGCTTGATCGATGCGCTCGCGGAGGCCGCATCGCCAAGGCTGGCTCAGCGTCGACTCGCTGTCCTCGATTCGAGAAGGCTTGGAACGGGTTCTTCAATGTTTGATTATGACCCCTCAGAGGCGTTGTCCTTGGTGCCTTCACCCCTCTAGGTCTGCGCAGCGATACTCGGGTTTCAGCCTGATGGCAGATCGGCGCTAGCTTTTGGAATCATTCCGTCCTCGAGGAGCCAGATGCGTCCCGCAAAATCCACCTTCCGTACCTTGATTCTGGTCGCAGCCTGCGCCCTTGTAGCGAGCAGCTGCGGCGGAACAGTGGCCGACCCAAAGGAATATGGGGATGTCAACACGGAGAATAAGGGCTACTACGGCAACTTGATGTACGGCTGCACAGGGGTGCAGGCAATCAATGGCGAGTACTCCGACGTCACGCTTGAAAGCGTTGATTACTGCAACTGCATCTTTGAAGGACTCAAGGAAACCGTTCCTTTCTCTGATGCGAGAGATTTCGACAAGTACCAAGCAACCGCCAAGGCCGGGGAAATTGAGATTCCAAAGAATATTCAGGCGGTTCAAGAGAAATGCGGGACCTCTAACTAAGTCCCTCGCCGATCCGTTGATTAGCGACTCGGCTGCACTGCCCCTCATGGGCAAGCTGCACGAGTAATCGAGGCTACTTCTGAGGTGGCTTTCGTTTTGGTTCAGGCAAACCCACTCGCACACTCGCTTCGGCAGTGAGCGGCCAGCGGGCCCGTGACTTCTCTGAAAGCTTGCGCATCAGCGCAATGGCACCAGGATCTGAGTCTCCGGGTCGCGCTTCGATGGACCCATCAGCAATCATTCGACTGATGATCTCCCTGCCTAGATCGGTTCGCACGATTGTGAGAGTCCAGTTTGCGTTCTCTCCGATACCGCCGCACGAGATGTCGGCATGTTCAGCCGCAAAGTCTGGGCAGTGGGTGCAGCCCTCTCGAGTCCAAGCGTGACACTCCTTCAGGTTTACCTCTCGGTAGGTGCCGTCAGTCAACCAAAGCTGGAACACGCCCTTGATATTCATCTTGACGATTTGCTCGCGCTCGATACCGTATTTGGCTCGAAAGAGTTCCTCGAAGATAGCGTCATCAAAGGTCTTTGAGCACAGGAGGCCTAGGTTGAAAACAATCGGCTTCGAGACCTTTCCAATTTTGCGAGACCACATCACAGGTGGCACCGAGGACTGACAACTCATGCCCACTAGTGCCAATCTTGAGTGCCCAGCATCGAGGGCCTCATCAAGGGCCAAGGTATTGGCAGAGTAGGTGTAGCGACTTCCTGCTGCATCGAGAATTTGCTCACGGTTTGCCGCAACGCCAGGGCGTGCCTTCCACGAGCCCTTTTCGCCTTCAAGGTAAGAAACTAGGGCTGCATCGATGTAGTCATGTTCGATCGCCCAGAGCAGGATTGCAGATACCAATCCACCGTCTTGGCCCATCTCGTGCACCATTGCATCAGAGGCGCGAGTCAACAAAATGTCCTGAAAAATCCCGGCAACTTCATCCTCGACACGGGTGCGACCAAACAAGTGCTCGTCAGCTTGACCTTCCCACAGGCGAAACCTTGGGCATGCCCGTGTGCAGCTCGTGCAACCCTTTACTCCGTGGCCGCAGTCTTCAGGTCCGAGTTCGTCTTCAAGATGAAATGGCTTGTACCCACCTTGTTCGTGGTCGTACCCAATGACGTCGTGCGGGCAGGAAATCACACAACCGGCGCATCCGGTGCAGATGCCAGTGTCGATGACCTCGGCCTTGAGCTCCTTCCACTGATTTGTCCAGCGGGTAGAAGCGGTGGCAACGAGTTCCTCGGCTAGTGACATTTCCTCAATCTACCTGCAAGCAGAAGCCTCGGATTCAGCGGCAAGCTCATAACGAGTAGTTCCGTTCGCCCTGCGAGCCTGTGGCGCATAGTGCCCGGCGCTGAGGCGTGTGGGCTTGTTCCTGAAAGGCCCTTTGGCCCTATGTGTCAACCCTGGAGTCTGCGAAGGTTCCCCAACTGTTACGAATCGGAGCATGAGACATGGTTGCAATGGATACGAAGGTTGCATTGGTTACTGGCGCAGCTGCAGGAATTGGTAGGGCGACTGCGCTTGCTTTCGCTGCTGAGGGGGCATCTGTGGCGGTGATTGACCGCCACGAGGAACAGGGCGCCCTAGTTGCAGAGCAGATTCGTGACACAGGCGGTAGCGCTCTCTTCATTCCGGCTGATGTTTCTCAAAGTGACCACGTAGCCTCCATGGTGCAGGCAACGATGAGCAGATTTGGGCGTCTCGATTTTGCTTTCAATAATGCTGGAATCGAGGGTGATTCGGGCCCGATCGAAGAGTGTTCCAATGAGAATTGGGACCGAACTCTGGCGGTAAATCTGACAGGCGTGTTCTACTGCATGCGTGCGGAGATTCCTGCGATGCGAGAGTCGGGTGGGCATGGATCAATTGTCAACTGCGCTTCGATCGCCGGCCTGAACGGGTTTCCCGGCTTAGCTGCATATGTTGCGAGCAAGCACGGTGTCAACGGGCTGACCCGAAGTGCAGCACTCGAGTTGGCAACAGACGGTATCCGGGTGAACTCGATCTGCCCGGGGGCGATCGAGACTGAGATGATTCAACGGCTCAAGGTAGAACAGCCTGAAATGCTCGAGCGGACCATAGCGGCGCACCCGTTGGGTCGCCTAGGGCAGCCCGAGGAGATCGCTGCGACCGTCATGTGGCTATGCTCAACTGGCGCAGGCTTTATCACCGGTCAAGCAGTTGCAGTTGATGGGGGATACACCACGCAATGAGAGCATTGTTCAGGCCTGCGACAACTGCGAAAGGTTGTTGAGATGATTGAGGTATACGCCGATATCGGTTGCCCGTTTACCCATGTCGGCCTTCGACGTTTCGTTGATCGTCGAAGCGAACTTGGACGCGAGGATGTTTTGCTCTGGGTCCGTTCGTGGCCTCTTGAGGTGGTCAACGAAAAGCCCCTTGATGCCACCTTTATCGCAGAAGAGATCGAAGATATCCGCAAACAACTCGCTCCAGAGTTGTTTGTTGGATTTAAGAGCGAGAACTTCCCCGCATCCTCGCTAGAGGCTCTCACCCTTGCGCTCGCCGCATATGAGGTCAGCCCGCAAGTAGGTGAGTCGGTGAGTCTGACCTTGCGAGACTTACTCTTCGAGCAGGGCGTTGATGTGGGAAGCTCAGAGGTCCTTGCAGGCCTTGCGGAAGAGTTTGGTGTGACCGTTGAGGCTTCACATCAGCAGCGAGTACTAGACGATTACATCACCGGCCGAGACCGAGGAGTCATTGGGTCTCCTCACTTTTTCACGCCAACCGACGACTTCTTTTGCCCTGCGCTTGACGTCAGCCGAGATGCCCTTGGCAATCTTCAAGTCTGTGCCAACGAGGCCTCATTTGATCAGTTCATCTCGTCCTGTTTCACCTGAGAGAGTCAGGCTCGGCTCTGCTCAGATCAGTACGCTGAACTGCACGCCAGCGTGAGCTTCAAGGTGCTCGATCAGGCGATCTCCAAATGCTGTGGCTGGCGTCAAGAAACCGCCGCCCACTTCCTGCGGGTCTAGGTCAAGAAGTGTCACAGCAGCCTCTCCTAGCATTCGAGCGGTGCAGCCGTAGCCAGGGTCTCGGTCGCCTGTGACTTGAGTCCTGATTGCGCGACCTGTTGGTGTGAGTCCAAAGAATCGCAGGTCAAAGGACCCAGCGAGTTGGGCTTGAGGTGATGGGCCCTCTCCAGGTTTCGGGAGAACAAATTGGCTCAGTAGCTTGCGCGTTGGGGAGAGAGCAGCGAGTCCCATTCCACCAAGGATGCCAGCTGAAAGTCCGGCAGCCTTGAGCCCGCCGACGAACCCCGAGCCCGTCACCATTGCCTCTTCGTACTGGAAGTCTTGACCCCACGGCCGACCGAGCAGCGCATGAGTTCTTTGCACGACACGTGTGTTGACTGCTGCCATGACGAAGGGTGCGATCCATTGGCCCGAGGCCGCATCATGAGTTGGTGCTGTGAGCTCACGCTGCTCAACTCCAGATCGCATCTGCTTTGGGGCGAGGACATAGGGGTCGGCCAAGAGTCTACGTACCTCTGGGTCGGCGGCGGCCTCTTCCATCAGGTTCATCATCGAGGCAATGGTGCCGCCGCTAGCACCACCTTTCATGGCGTAGACACGCATGGCTACATGGTCGCAGGGTGAATCGAATCTCTCAATGGATTGCTGCTGTGTGAACCACACGCCAAGATCAGATGGTATTGAGTCAAAGCCGCATGCGTGCACGATACGAGCACCGCTCGCAGCAGCGGTTTCGCTATGGGCATCGATCATGGCGCGCATCCATTGCGGTTCGCCGGTGAGGTCGCAGTAATCCGTACCCGCGGCGGCAACTGCAGCGATCAACTCGGATCCGTAGAGGGCATACGGACCAACTGTCGAAACCACGACTCGAGTGGATTCAGCAAGCTCGTTGAGCGCTTGACGGTCAGATGCATCAGCAATGATGCGCTCAACTTCAGCACCTGTGTTTTGTGCAACTTGATCAAGCTTTGCTGCGTCGCGGCCTGCGATGGCCCAGGTGAGTGCTCCGCTCGTTCCGTGACGCTCAACGAGGTAGCGACACAGAAGTTGCCCCACGAAGCTAGTTGCCCCAAAAACAATCAGATCGAACGGGCGGTCAGAGTTGCGTTTCATGGCTCAAGCCTAGGTCAGGCGAAATCTCTTACCCCGACTGACTGGCTCTCACTTGACCGATCGGTCAATATTGAACGTATGGACCTGACTTACCCCGCCGACGCAGAAGCCTTCCGGATAGAAATTCGAGCTTGGCTCGAAGAGAATCTGCCGAAGGGTTGGTTTGATCCAGGCTTCAAGATGTCTCCCGATGAGAAGGCAGCGTGGAATCTTGAGTGGACCAAGACCCTTTTCGAGGGCGGGTGGATCTGCGCAACATGGCCTGAGGAGTACGGGGGCAAGAACCTGTCAACGATGCAAGGGGTAGTTCTTGCAGAGGAGTTCGCGAAGGCGAAGGCCCCGATGCGAGCCGACTTCTTTGGCGACACCCTCGTTGGGCCCACCATCTTGATGAATGGAACTGAAGAGCAGAAGAAGTACTTCTTGCCGAAGATCCTTGATGGCTCAATGAGTTGGTGCCAGGGCTTCTCCGAGCCCGACTCGGGGTCCGACCTTGCCTCTCTCAAGACCACAGCAGTGCTTGACGGCGACGAATGGGTCATCAACGGCCAGAAGGTTTGGACCACCCAAGCACAGTTCGCTGACTACTGCTTTGTTCTCGCACGGACCGACCCTGATGTAAAGAAGCAGGCCGGAATCTCGTATCTGTTGGTTCCCATGAAGCAGCCAGGAGTCGAGGTGCGCGGCATTGTGCAACCCGATGGCACAGATGAGTTCAACGAGGTGTTCTTTTCGGACGCTCGATGCCCCGTAGACAACGTGGTCGGTGGTCTCAACAACGGTTGGAAGGTTGCCAACGACACGCTCGGTTTTGAAAGAGGTATGTCTGCCACCACTGGCTACAGACGCTTCGCCGAGGAATACCGCTTGATGGTCGAAAAAGCCACAGAGAACGGCAAGATCAGTGATCCAGTCATTCGCCAAGGTCTGGCGCTGTACTACTCGAAGATCCAGATCATGCGCATCAACGGTTTGCGCTCACTCACTGCCACAGTGAGCGGTAAGCGGGATATGGGCGTCACGGTTCTTGGCGCAACCAACAAGATGTTCTGGTCAGAGACCCACAAGGTTGCCATGGAGCTTGCCCTAGAGATTTGGGGTGCAGAGGCCATGCTCTCGACTAGCGGCCCAGAGAGCGGGTCGTGGCCAGCGGCACTTCGTGGTGAGGGGCGACCCACCTACCCCGTCAGCCTGATGATCTCGTCTTTCTTCTTCTCTCGATCAGAGACAATCTGGGGCGGAACGTCTCAGATCCAGCGCAATATCGTAGGCGAGAAGGTTCTTGGGCTGCCTCGTGAGCCAAAGGTTGAAACGAAACCCAGCTGAACCGGTTCAGTTGCCTGAGGAACTTCCCCGTTTGGGGCGAGGGTCTCACCACCTTGAGGGCTGCAACCACTAACGTTTGCTGTACATGCCCTAGTAAAGCTGTTGGCAAAATGTGCTTGCAGAGCTCCTAGGCCGTCTCTGTCGACTTCTTTTGTGACTACTCCTCCGATTACCCCAGATCCCGAAGATACCGGCGAGTACCGGGTTGTCCGGCGAACGCCCAAGGGTTCGTCTGGGTGGTCCACGCCCAAGAGAGTTGCTGCCGGAGCCCTCGCTTGCGTGCTGCTAGTCGGAGTTCTAGCTGGTGCCGGTGCAGCCTGGGGCTTGTGGAGCTTCTCGAAGATTCAGCGGGTTGACCTCAATTTGGCCGAGGTTGAGAGTCCGACCGAACCAATGAATGTGCTCGTTGTCGGGTCTGACAGCAGGGCCGATATTGAAAAGGGTGACCCAGGTGCTGGCGGCATGCTGGGTAAGGATGCGCCGACGGGCCAGCGGGCCGACAGCTTGCTGATAGCTCGAATTGACCCATCAAGTGACCGAATTGATTTACTTTCGGTGCCCCGAGATCTGTGGGTTCCAAAAGCTGGCACAGACTCTAAGCAGCGCATTAATTCGGCCTATGCACAATCTGCTCAAGCAGTAGTTGACTCGGTGCAAAGCTCATTGGGGATTCCCATCAATCATTTTGTAGAGGTGGACTTCTCTGGGTTTCAGTCGCTAGTCGAAGCAATCGGTGGCGTTCCGATGTACTTCGATCATCCCGTTCGAGATGGTAATTCTGGGCTTGATATTGGGGCCAAAGGTTGTCATGTTCTTGACGGCCAGAATGGGTTGGCATTTGCTCGCTCGAGACATCTTGAGTGGAACAACGGCGTGAAGTGGGTGTCTGATCCAACCGGTGACTTGGGGCGAATGACGCGACAGCAACTGCTCACTCGAGCGGCCATGGCCAAAGCACAGACATTGGGGCTCAACAATGTGGGTACGTTGAAGTCGCTAGTTGATGCCGGGTTGGGCTCGGTCAAGCTTGATGATTCTTTTGGAACTTCTGATTTGCTTGGTCTGGGAAAGAAGTTCTCGAACTTCGATCCCGAGCGGCTCCAAACACACAGCCTGCCCGTGGTGCCATTTCGTACTGACGGCGGCGCAGCGGTGGTGCTTCTTGACGATGCAGCAGCACAACCGGTCTTGGACTTGTTTCGCGGAACGGCGGTGGCAGCACCTGTGACCACTACAACCGCACCGCCGCCCTCGGCAGACGAAGTCACCGTGAGCGTTGTGAATGCAACCGGAAAAGAGGGCGAGGCTCGGCGGGTGAGCTTTGTGTTGGTCTCGGGGGATTTCATTGAAGGCGCAGTGGAACCCTCTGACAAGACGGTTGCCCACACAGTGGTTTCTTACCCCAAGGGTCAAAAGCGCATGGCCGACCTTGTGGCCCCTTGGATTTCTGTTGCCCCAGAGTTAAAAGAAGACAAGAAGTTGCCCTCTGGAACTGTGACGGTCACCTTGGGCGTTGACTTCAAGCGTGTAGCAGAGCCGGACGCATCAGCGACTACTACAACAGTTGCTTCTGCTACCTCAGCAGCACCAGGAGGTACTGCTGCTCCAGCGGTAACCGCCACCACAGAGCCGGGCTGGAAGCCAGGAGTGCCCCCCGAGGGCACCTCCTGCCCCTAATCTCACCTACGTCCTCGCAGTGCAGATCGGGCTAGTACTTAGCTACCAGCTTCGAGGTATCACTGGCGCCGCTGTGGCAGCCCGCAGACTTGCAAATGCGTTGAGCACTGTCCCGCCGGGTTGACGAATCTCGAAGTGCAGATGCGCAACGGTCTCCTCGGCATTGCCAGAGTCCCCAAGAAACCCGACCAATTCGCCCGCAACCACTCGCTTATTCAGGGCCATTCCGGGGGCAAACGCGTACTGAAACAAGTTGGAGGCATCGTCTGTGCCGGGGGAATCGTTATTGAGGTGGATATAGACGTAGCTCCAACCGTCATCGGCAGTGATTGTTAGTGAGTTCCCCGATAGGCCGCTGAGGTCGTGGCGCACGCGGGTGATTTTGCCGCTGACTGCTGCCACGAGAGGGGTGCCTTTGCTAGTGATCAGATCTTGTCCCTCGTGGGTGCGGCCACCTGAGCGTGGCGCACCAAAGGTGTCGCTGTAGCTCGCACCACCCGAGACGGGGAAGACAATTGGCTTCACTATCAGCTGGTTTCCAGCATCTCCGCCGGCTGGAAGCACACTTGTGGTAGTTGCCGAGCCAAGGCGCGAGGAGTTTCTAGCTCCTGGAGCAGCAGCACAACTAAGTGCCACAAAGGAGACTGCGACCAAAGCAAGCGCAGCGATCTTGCGGCTGCTGTGGTGGTTCTGGCGGGGGGTGCCGTAGCGGTTTCGGTGGAGGGACAGAGTCGCAGGTGGGCCGCTTCGCTGGGGAGGGTGCATCCCTGATTGATCGGGCATCGGAAAAGAAACCTTGAGTTTCAGTTCCGACGCAGGTTTTGTGCCCTCGGCAGGATTCGAACCTGCGCACACGCCTCCGGAGGGCGATGCTCTATCCCCTGAGCTACGAGGGCCTTACATGCGCACCGTATGACTGATCCGCAATGAGTTACGAGAACTCACGTACCGGACGTTACCATTCGCACGCTGGCATCCTTTCGCTAGCCGCACCCGCTCACTGTTCAGGCAGACCTGCCCGCTACTCGGACCATCAAAGCACCCAAGGAAACTATGCGTATTGTGCTCACTACTGCTCTAGCTCAGACTGCTGCAGAGCTTGGAATTGATGTCGAAGATGAGATCCATCTTGAGCAACCAGCTCGCCGTGATCATGGAGACTTCTCTTCAAATATTGCACTGACCTCGGCGAAGAAAGCCGGCGTTGCGCCGCGTGTCCTTGCTCAGCAGATGCTTGATGTATTGAACCGGGATCTGCCAGAACATGTGACCTCGGTAGAAATCGCTGGGCCAGGGTTTTTGAACTTCCGACTTGATGATGCCTGGCTGCAGGAGTTGATACCTCAGGTCCTCGCTGCGGGGGATTCGTATGGTCGCTCCGCCACGGGAAATGGTCAGCGAGTACTGATTGAGTTTGTCTCTTCAAATCCTACGGGTCCGGTTCACGCAGGGCATGCCCGTGGCGCTGTATTCGGTGACAGTTTGGGGCGCCTACTCAGCTACACCGGATATCAGGTTGAGCGAGAGTTCTACATCAACGATCGTGGCGTGCAGATGCAAACCTTTGCGGCATCTTTAACTGCGCGCAAAGTTGGCAGCGAACTTCCAGAGGGCGGCTACAACGGGCAGTACATCATTGACTGGGCCGCGCAGATGCCTGAAGAAGCGGACGCTTTGGTCTGGGGCGAGCAGCGAGCACTTGATGATGCTCGAACAGTCCTTGAGCGGCTCAACGTTCATTTTGATACATGGTTCTCTGAGCGATCGATGGTCGAGCAGGGAGCGATCCCCACCACCTTGAGCGATCTGCGAGAGCGAGGAGTCGTTGAGGATTCAGATGGTGCAATCTGGCTGCGCTCAACTGATTACGGCGATGACAAAGATCGTGTCCTGGTCAAGAGCGACGGCGAGTTCACTTACTTGCTACCCGACATTGCCTATCACCGAGACAAGTTTGCTCGCGGCTTTGATCTGCTCATCAACGTGTGGGGAGCAGATCATCACGGTTATGTGGCAAGAATGAAGGCTGCAGTGCAATCGCTCGGCCATGATCCCGCCGATGTAGAAGTGATCATCTCTCAACTTGTGCGGCTTGAGAAAGAGGGTGAAGAGGTCAAGATCTCGAAGCGCTCCGGCAACCTGATCACCCTTGAGGACCTTCTCGATGACGTTGGCGTTGATGCAGTCCGCTTGACCTACCTGTTGCAGTCAGTTGACTCGCCTCAAACAGTCGACTTAGACCTCATCGTGGCGCAGTCCAACGAAAACCCCGTGTTCTACGTGCAGATGGCCAACGCTCGGATTCATTCCATCGGCCGGGTTGCCAAGGAGCGGGGAATACCGCGACAGGCTGCAGCCGATGTTGATCTGGGTCTGCTCACCCACGACCGCGAGCTTGAGATTCTTCGTGCGCTCTACTTGTTGCCAGAAGTGGTCGAACTTGCCGCTCGCGACCGCGCTCCTCACAAGGTCACCACCTGGGTGCGCGAGTTAGCAGCAGCTGTTCACGGCTTCTATCACGACTGTCCGATCCTGTCCGACGACACCCCAGACGAGCTCCGCCAAGCAAGATGGCAACTAGCCGATGCTGCAGGCAGTGGCCTGCGGGTTGGCCTTGACTTGTTGGGTGTAAGTGCCCCCGAGCAGATGTGAGTTCCTGACATGACAGAGCCCAGACCCACCGAGTCCGATCACCGAAACTCAGCGCTTCCCCTTGAGTTGTTGTCTGACACAGCCTTAGTTGCACCCAATGGCGCGCTCTCCATTGGCGGAGTTGACCTAGCGGAGCTTGCCAACCGTTTTGGGACCCCGCTGTTTGTCTATGACGAGGAGCACCTTCGGCAGCGTTGCCGAGAAGCAATCTCGGTGTTTGGTCCTAGTGGAGCGATCTATGCCACAAAAGCATTTCTCTGTAAGGCAATGGCCCGGCTTGCCTACGAAGAGGGCATGCGTCTTGATGTGGCGACGAGCGGAGAGATGTATGTGGCTCTGCAAGCTGGTGTCCCGGCCGAGGCGCTGGAGTTGCATGGCAATAACAAGTCCATGGCAGAGCTCGAACAAGCGCTTCATGCAGGCGTTGGCCGGATCGTGGTGGACTCCTTTGATGAGCTCACCCGTATCGAGTCTCTTGTAGCTGCCGGCTGCGCAACCCCAAAGGTTCTGCTTCGAATCAACCCAGGCATTGAAGTGCATACCCACGAGCACGTGCAGACCGGGAATCTAGATTCCAAATTTGGGTTTCCACTCTCCACTGGTCAGGCCGACGAGGCAGTTGAGCGGGCGACTGCGAGTGCGGCCATGGACCTTGTTGGCCTTCACTTACACATCGGAAGTCAGGTCTTTAGTGTCGAAAACTTCCTGCAGGGACTCAGTACCGTTGCACCCTTTGTGGTTGACAATGGCTTGCCCGAACTCGTAGTTGGCGGCGGGCTTGGTGTTGCCTACGTGCAGGGCGACCAGGCACCCTCCATCACCGAGTGGGGCACTGCAATTCTGCAAAGTTGCCGCGAGCAAGGAATTACCGCTCAAATCAGCGTCGAGCCCGGTCGCGCCATCACCGCTGCTGCTGCGCTCACTCTGTACACGGTTGGCACCATCAAGTTCATTCCCGGTGTTCGCACCTATGTGTCGGTAGACGGAGGCATGAGTGATAACCCCCGCCCTGTCCTCTACGGCAGCGGTTACGAGACGTTCTTGCCTCGGGCTGCTAACTCTCGCCGTGAAATGCCGATTCGACTAGTCGGCAAGCATTGCGAGTCTGGTGACCTGTTGGTTCGTGAAGGCCTTGTCCCAGCAGATCTAGCTGTGGGGGACGTCATTGCTACCCCGGTAACGGGTGCCTACGGGCATTCAATGGGGTCGAACTACAACAAGGTTCTTCGTCCTGCAGTTGTTTTTGTCAACGATGGTCAGGCCCGACTAGTCGTTCGTCGAGAGACGCTCGAGGATCTTCTCCTCACAGACATGGGCTAACTAGTTCGGGGGACTCCGCTTGTTGCCGGTAGCCTCAGCACGTGGCAAATACGGTGAACATCGGAGTGCTGGGTTGCGGCAACGTAGGAGCGGCTTTGGTCGAGCTTCTCAGGCTGCGCGCAGATGAGATTGAACAGCGCACAGGTCTGCGATTGCAGGTTGCCAAAGTGGCAGTTCGATCAACCTCAAAAGAACGTGGGGTTGAACTCGCTTCTGGAGTGCTCACCCTAGATGCGCACAGCGTGGTCACCGACGAGAAGATTGACCTCATCGTCGAGGTAATCGGCGGAATTGAACCTGCGCGAGAACTGATCTCGCAGGCTCTCGCCTCTGGAAAGGCAGTGGTAACTGCCAACAAAGAACTCCTAGCAAATATTGGAACTGAACTGTTTGCCGAGGCTGATGCGGCGGGCGTGGACTTACTCTTTGAAGCGGCAGTTGCAGGCGGAGTGCCGATCGTGCGGCCATTGCGGGAGTCTTTGGTGGCCGAAGACATCACACGTGTGATGGGCATAGTCAACGGAACCACGAACTACATCCTCACCAAAATGACTGATGAGGGGTGGACCTATGCCGCAGCGTTGGCCGAGGCGCAGGGTCTCGGGTACGCCGAGCGAGACCCCACAGCCGATGTAGAGGGCTTTGATGCCGGGGCCAAAGCGGCCATTATTGCCACGATCGCGTTTGGGGTGCGCGTGGTGGCCGGTGACGTGTACCACGAAGGAATCTCGGGTGTGACGCAGGCCGACATCGAGTTCGCTCGCCGGTTGGGATACGTGGTCAAACTCCTCGCAATTGCCGAACGCTTTACTGACGGGACGGTGGCTGTTCGGGTTCATCCGGCAATGGTGCCGAACGAGCACCCGCTTGCCGCTGTGCGAGATAGTTTTAATGCGGTGTTCGTGCAGGGCGCAGCAGTTGGCGACTTGATGTTCTATGGCCGAGGTGCAGGCGGCAATCCCACGGCATCTGCAGTGCTTGGAGATGTTGTTGATGCTGCCGCAAACCTTACAAAAGGCACCCACGCAAGCAATGGCATGTTCGGCAAGGCCGATCTCCGGCCAGTGGATGAACTCGTGTCTCCCTTTTACGTCAACCTTGAAGTGAGCGATGAGCCCGGAGTGCTTGCAGCAGTTGCTGGAGTATTTGGCTCCCACCAAGTGTCCATTCACTCCATGGAGCAAGAGGTGCTTGAGCAACAGCCAGGCCGTGGCGCAGCTCGACTCATTTTTATTACTCACGCGGCACGAGAAGCTGATGTGCGCTTCACCTTGCACGAACTCAACGCGTTGGATTCGGTGACCTCAGTAGGATCAGTCCTGCGTGTCATTGGCACTGACTAACCTCGCACCGCCCATGCCGTTGCGCCTGCACAGAACACCATGGCTGCCGGTGTGACCGCGTCAGGCAGCTGTTCTGACCATCCACTGCAGCATTTACTAGGAGATTCGCAATGAAGTATGTATCTACCAGGGGATCTGCGCCCGTGCTGGGGTTTGCTGATGCCCTGCTAGCTGGTCTTGCTGATGATGGGGGGCTGTACCTTCCCGAGTTCTGGCCGGCGCTCCCTCCGTTGGAAGAACTGCGCGGTTGTAGCTATAGCGAGATTGCCGTGGCGGTGATGTGGCCGTTTGTGCAAGGGGAAGTCCCTCGGGATGTATTTGAGAACATCGTTCACGACAGCTACTCCACCTTTGAGACCGATCAGGTCTGTCCTCTTGTGCCACTCGGCCGAACTGCTGTGGGTGCTGACCTGTACGTGTTGGAGTTATTTCATGGTCCAACGTTGGCGTTCAAAGATGTTGCTTTGCAACTTGTGGGCCGACTCTTTGATTACGTGTTGACCCAACGCAATGAGCGCATCTGCATCCTCGGTGCTACCTCGGGCGATACCGGCTCTGCTGCAATCGACGCAGTTCGAGATCGTGAACGAGTTGATATCTGCATCCTCTTTCCTCATGGGCGAGTCTCTGATGTTCAGCGCCGGCAGATGACCACGGTGGCAGCTAGCAATGTGCACGCAGTTGCTGTTGAGGGAACTTTTGATGATTGCCAAGATCTTGTAAAAGCCGCATTCGGTGATACAGCCTTTCGCGACGAGGTCCACCTTGGCGCCGTGAACTCAATCAACTGGGCGCGAGTTATGGCGCAGATTGTCTATTACGTGGTCGCCTACCTCGACAGTGCAGAAGACAACACTTCAGACGAGGTGACCTTCTGCGTGCCAACCGGAAACTTCGGAAATATTCTCGCCGGGTGGGCCGCAAAGCAGATGGGCCTGCCGATTGATCGACTCGTGGTGGCCTCAAATCGTAACGACATCCTGACTCGGTTCTTTACGACGGGGCAGATGCAGATTCAAGGCGTAGTTCCCACGACTAGTCCGTCGATGGATATTCAAGTGAGTTCAAACCTAGAGCGCTTGCTCTTCGAGGTTTTGGGCCGCGATGGCCAAGCCGTCGCAGATCTGATGGCGACGTTTCGTGCTGATGGCTCAGTATCGGTTGATCTCGACATTCTTGATCAACTCCGATCAGAGTTCGATGCGCACAGCGTTGATGACGCAACTGCGACGGCAGTGATTCAATCGGTCTATGAACGCACCTCTTTGGTTCTCGACCCGCACTCGGCTGTGGCAGTAGCTGTTGCTGAGCAACTTGGCGGCGATCCACGGGTTCGAGTCATCACCCTCGCAACGGCGCACCCGGCGAAGTTCCCCGACGCTGTTGAAGAAGCTCTCGGCTTTCGCCCCGAACTTCCTGCTCACCTGTCTGACCTCTTTGAGCGGTCCGAGCGAATCGAACATGCGCAGAACAGCCTTGAGTCAGTGGAAGCCCTCGTGCGGTCGCACCTGAGTTCTTCCCTGAGGGCGTCCGACGCGTAACAAATTGGGTTATTGGCAGCAGGGTGGTTTGCCCGAGCCTGCGATGGGTAAGAATGATCCTCATGAAGTATGTGATTTGTGTGCCCGATGGCTGTGCCGATGAACCTCACCCTGATTTGGGTGGACGAACGCCGCTACAGGTGGCCAACATGCCAGTTTTGCGAGCGCTTGCTGCTCGCGGAACAGTAGGACGTGCTGCGGTAATTCCCGAGGGGATGCCTCCGGGAAGCGATGTAGGAAACCTGTCTCTGCTGGGATACGACCCTGCAGTGCATCACACGGGCAGAGCGCCGATTGAGGCCGCTTCACTCGGCATTCGGATCCGACCAGATCAGGTTGCATTTCGCTGCAATCTTTCCACCGTGACGACCAGTCCTGGTCAGCCCGAAGGCATCATGGCTGACTTCGCAGGTGGTCACCCCAGTTCCGAAGACGCAGCCGAGGTGATCAAAGCCCTTGATGAGCAATTGGGGTCCGGAGCCGGAGCCGAGGTGAGCTTTCACCCAGGAGTTCAGTATCGCCACATCATGGTGGCACCCGAGTCTTGGGCGGCTGCTGAGTGCATCCCTCCTCACGACCTCACCGATGCTCCGGCCGTGTGGCCCACCGGTCCGGCTGGGCAAAAGTTGAGTGATCTGATGGTGGCGAGCCGCGCTGTCTTGCAGCAGTTCCCTCAGCTTTCCGCCAACCAAGTCTGGCTCTGGGGCCAAGGCCATCAGCCGCAGTTACCCTCTTTTCAAGAGACCTTCGGCATCAAGGCCGGCATGGTGACAGCTGTTGACCTTGTGAGGGGCCTTGGCGTGCTGACGGGAATGGACGTAGTCCAAGTTGAAGGAGCAACGGGTTGGTATGACACGAACTACGAAGGAAAGCGTGATGCGGCAATTGCTGCGCTTCAAGGCGACACCGATCTGTTCGTGATCCACATCGAAGCTACAGATGAGGCGGGCCATGCTGGGAATGTGGCGGAGAAAGTTGCCGCTTTAGAGAACTGGGATGCGCGCGTTCTTGCTGATCTGATTCCCGCTTTGGATGCGCTAGGGGAGTGGCGACTTCTCATGTCGCCTGATCACGCGACCCCACTACTGCTCAAGACGCACACATCTACCACCGTTCCATACCTGCTCGTGGATTCTGCCGTCGACGGCGAGGGCGGCGAGTACACCGAGACAGGCACTGAAGAGAGCCATGTCGTGCCGGGCCACGAACTGATGTCGCTGCTGCTTGAACGCAACTGAGCACGGTACGTTTGCGACAACAACAGTCGATAGCTACATTGGGGAGTTCTTCGGCAAAGGCTGCAGGGGGATTGTGGGGTTCACCGGCCATCAGGTCGGGTTCTGAGCTCCGGAACCGCAGAACACTCCTCAACTCGTTCACGGACTTCATGGGACCGAGCGTGTTGAGGTGCTGTTGAGCGCACTCCCCGAGTTCTGCAGGCTGGTGTCGACTCAAGAAGTATTGATCCGGTCTCCGCACATGCGGCGGGCCGAAAGGACCAAACCGCTTCAGGCAACTCTTGCCCGAGGCCCAAACGAAAAGTGAGTCTGAAGCAGTGAGTGCTGATTCGATAGACCTTGATGGCCTTGAGCGCAAAGACCGCTCCGAGCTTGCCGTAATTGCCACAGCCCTTGGCGGGAAGCCAACCAGCCGTGTGAAGAAGGCAGACATAATCACCATGATTTTGGACTTAGCCGGAGTCACTCCGAGCGAGGGTGAGTCTGCTGATGCTGAGTCTGCTGATCCAGGGTCTGACCGCAGCGAAGATTCAGCCGGCGAGACTGCAACTGCGAAGGGCGAGCGTGCTGCTCAAGACGCCTCGCCTTCTCGAGACACCTCGCCTTCTCGAGACACAAGGTCAGCCGAAACTGTCGATCAGGCAGGTTCCTCTGACCGGAACCAGACTGACCGGAACCAGACTGACCGGAACCAGACTGACCAGGATGCCCGAAGGGCGGCCGACTCGGACCGCCAGAATTCAAGAAACGGTGGCTCTCGCAATCAGGGCTCTGTGAGGAATGGCGCTGAAAGCGCCCCGCGTGGTGGCACTGAAAGCGCCCCGCGTGATGGCACTGAAAGCGCCCCGCGTGATGGCAGTGAAAGCGCCTCAGCGTCTAGCAGCGCACCTGAAGCCTCTCGCCAAGACACTCCTAGTGGCACTCCTTCTGAAGACGACTCGCTGAACCCTGATAGCGATCCGCGTCGTCGTCGACGTCGTCGTGGCCGCGACAGGCAAGAGGACGGGCCGGAAGCTTCGCAGACTTGGGAAGGCGAGCTCGTCGATGTTGCTGGTGTGCTCGACCTTCGGGACGAGGGCTATGGCTTCTTGAGGGTCAACGGGTTGCTGCCAAGCCGAGAGGATGTTTACGTATCGGTCAAGCAAACTCGCCAACTTGGCCTGCGTCGCGGTGACTGGCTGACTGGGGCGAGTAGGCCAGCGAATCGTGGAGAGAAGAACCCAGCGCTTCTGCGAATTGATGCAGTCAATGGCCTAGACCCAGAGACGGCTCGCGATCGCGTCAACTTTGATGATCTCACGCCCGTGTTTCCCTCGGAGCATCTTCGCTTGGAGCGAGAGGATCACCCCTATGACATGACGTCTCGGATCATTGATCTCATTGCGCCAATCGGCAAAGGCCAGCGCGGACTCATTGTTGCACCGCCGAAGGCAGGTAAGACCACGATTTTGCAAACCGTTGCCCAGGCAATTGAGCAGAATCATCCCGAGGTTGAGCTCATGGTGTTGCTCTTGGATGAGCGCCCTGAGGAAGTCACAGACATGAGACGCTCCATTGAGGGCGAGGTCATTGCCTCAACCTTTGATCGACCCGCTGAAGAACACACCCAAGTTGCCGAGTTGGCAATCGAGTGCGCCAAGCGTCGAGTAGAGCAGGGCCAAGACGTGGTGATTCTCTTAGACGGAATCACTCGGCTGGCACGCGCTTATAACTTGGCGGCTCCGAATGGCGGTCGCATCATGAGTGGCGGCCTCGATACCGGTGCCCTGTACCCGCCGAAACGCTTCTTTGGTGCGGCTCGGAATATCGAAGATGGTGGCTCCCTGACAATTTTGGCCACCGCCCTCGTCGATACCAATTCCAAGATGGACGAGGTGATCTTTGAGGAGTTCAAAGGTACCGGCAACATGGAACTGCGATTGGACCGTGCTGCGGCTGAGCGACGGGTCTACCCCGCGATCGACGTCGACGCTTCCTCTACTCGTCACGAGGAATTGTTGATCTCTTCCGAGAAGCTGGCTCAAGTGTGGAAACTTCGCAGATTGCTGTCTGGATTGGCAGCGAGCGGCGAACCTGCAGCGGGGTTGGAATTAGTTGTTGACCGTATGCGCAAGTTCCCGACAAATGATGTGTTCTTGGCAGAGATCGCAAAGGCCGCACACGTTAACTAGCCAAAGAAAGCAGTCTCAGGCCCGCGGGTTCGCCTGTAGGGGTCTGGACAGGCCATACTAAGAGTCTTATCTGGGCCCCGCACGGAAACCGGGGCCTTAACGGAGCGAAGCATGAAACCAGGAATCCATCCCACGTATCGTTATGTCGTCTTTCAAGACACCTCGTCTGGAGACACCATGTTGACGAAGTCGACCATTGAGGCGACTGAGACCACAACGTGGACCGACGGCAACGAGTACCCGCTTGCCAAGGTAGAAATCTCCGCCTTCACCCATCCGTTCTTCACGGGTCAGATGAAGATCGTCGATACTGCTGGTCGTGTCGAGCGCTTCGAGCGTCGCTACGGTCGACGTAAAAACGTCGAGGGTGAAAGCGAAGCATCAGTTGATGACAACACAGTCGCCGACTCCGCTGCTGCACCTACCGAGGATGCTGGTACCGAAGCCGAGACTGCTTCCGCTGAGTGACAGCTCCGGCTTCGGCTGGATGTGTCTACTAGCTCCGCAGGATCTCTGATGACTCTCGATCCAGCTCAGCGTTCGCAACTACAAAAAGCCAAGCTGGCTGCGGTGACGCGTGACTTCCTTGATCAGGAGCGCGCTCGCAGCGCTGTTGCTCAAGAAACAGTGGGTTTCTTGTCAGCAGAGATTGATGTAGCAGAGGTCGTAGAAGCAGGATCTCTCTATGCCCTCAACCTGAACGGGCATGGCTTTGTCTTGCTGTCGGAGAGCTCCGCCCGCTCCCTCAGCGCGGCGATGATTTGGGCTGCGCAACAACCAGCGCAGCGTCTGACGGTCTTTGTTGATGCTCCCGCACCTTCCGATGCTCGAACCGAGGAGCTGTCTCGTTGGGCGCAGTACTTTCTGCTTGCAGAACAGCCCATAGAAGTTCGCGTGATCGACGGCCCAGTGTCACGCAGGGTTGAACCCGGGTCCGTGCCCGAACCATGCGCGCTGCCTGAGCGTCATGAACTCCTTGAGCAGCACCTTCTTGCCGAGGGCCTCGAGGTAGTGCACGAACACGGTGTGACTCGCGGCGAGGTTCTTGGCCTTGAAGTGGCACGCTTAGTGGTGTGGCCGGGTGAAGCTGGTGGCGACGATGCACTACATCTAGAGGTCGGCGTAGGACGCTTTGACCGCGATGCGCATGCAGCTGTGCGCCCCGATGAGTCGCCCGTTGATGACCTGGCACATACCGTTTCGATCATTCGTGATCATCGGTTCCCGGGCGCACCATCACATGCTGTGCAGAGGCTGTCTCGAGAGCGGTGGTTGCGAGCTTTAGCAGTGTCTCAGCCGAGCCTTGTGGGCGCAGAGACCCTCACGGCGATTGGCATGACTGCCGAGCCTGCTGGGCTGCGAGACGCATTTCCGGCATCGGCGGTTGGGACTGCCACCGACGGATCCCCGTTGATTTTAGTGTTCTCTTGTGGCGTTGATCTCGGGCTTTTGCCATTAGCTGCCGACCTACGAGAACAGATCAACTCAGAAGCAACGTTGCGGATAGCGCTACCAGCTCAGGATCACCACGTTGCGACAAAGTGGTTGGCATCCATGTTGCGCCGCCCAGCAGAACTCATCGACATAGAAGTTGGGTGGGGCTGAATGGCAGCGCATGACTTATCAGTTCGCCTCAATGGCTTGCAGCGCGAGTTTGAAGAGGTCGAGGACCGCCTTGCCGATCCGGCCGTGATCGCCGATCAAACTCGTTATGTGGAGCTGTCACGGCGCTACAGCGAACTGCAACCAATCGTGGAGCGTACTGCTCAGCTGATTGAGGCCGAAGGAGACCTAGAGGCGGCAAAGGAGTTGATCTCGCTTGGCTCTGGTGAGGAGCGTGACGCGTTGCGTGCTGACGCTGCAGAATCTGAAGCTGCAGTGGATCGACTCGTTGAGGAACTAAAGCTACTCCTTCTTCCCAAAGACCCGAATGACGACCGAAACGTGATCGTCGAGATTCGCGGTGCCGAGGGTGGAGAAGAGGCAAACCTGTTTGCGCGCAACTTGTTTGAGCTCTACCGGGCGTACTCCGGCCGGGTCGGGTGGAGCTTCGAGACGATGTCCTCCTCTCCGACGGAGATGGGTGGACTCTCTGACGTAACCTTCCGTTTGGCAGGTCCAGGCGTGTGGTCACGCATGCGTTTCGAAGCAGGAGTACATCGAGTGCAGCGGGTTCCTGTGACGGAATCTCAGGGCCGAATACACACCTCCTCTGCAACTGTTGCAGTCTTGCCAGAGGCGGATGAGGTTGAAGTGCGCATCGACCCGAATGATCTCACCATCGACGTGTACCGCTCCTCGGGGCCCGGTGGGCAGTCGGTCAACACCACCGACTCAGCAGTGCGGATCACTCATCTGCCGACCGGGCTTGTGGTCGCGATGCAGGACGAAAAGAGCCAGCTTCAGAACCGTGCGAAGGCTCTGCAAGTGCTGCGAGCGCGGCTACTCAAGCTAGAACAAGACCGCCAAGCAGGAGAGGCTTCGGGCCAACGTAAAGCGCAAATTGGTGGTGGTGGTCGAAGTGAAAAGATCCGCACCTATAACTTCAAAGAGAACCGAGTCTCTGACCATCGCATTGGGCTCACGGTGTACAACCTTGACCGAGTGCTGTCCGGCGAGCTCGATGAGATTTCCGATGCGCTTGTGGCCGACGATCGTGCGAAGCAGCTAACGGATTCGGAGATATGAGTTCCTCGGACCAAACGGTGACTTGGAGGGAGCTTCTTGTAGAGGCCACTCAAACATTTAGAACTGCAGGGATTGAGCAGCCAGCGATGGATGCAAGGCGGGTGGTTGAGCAGGCCTCGGGCGCGGCTCCATCCGAGTTGCTCCTGTTGCTCGATGATCCGGTGACCGAACGTGCACTGGGATCCTTCGATGCGATGGTGCAGCGCCGGTCGGCTGGCGAACCACTGCAGTACGTCCTCGGAGCTTGGTCATTCAGATCCTTAGACCTCATGGTGGATTCGCGAGTGCTGATTCCACGACCAGAGACCGAGGCTGTCGTAGAGATAGCGCTCGCAGAATTGGACCTGCTCGGTGCACAAGAACGAACCTGTCAAGTGGTGGATCTAGGAACAGGCTCGGGTGCAATCGGCTTGTCCATCGCTGTGGAGCGCGTGAGAACTCAAGTGCTACTGACGGATCGCTCCGAAGATGCACTTCGTGTAGCGGGGGCGAACATTGCGGGGTTGGGCCGACCGGGAGCGAGAGTTTCTAGCAGGCTCGGATCCTGGTTCGACGCTCTGCCCAACGACCTGCTGGCCAAGGTTGATCTGATGATCTCGAACCCTCCCTATATTCCAACGGCAGTGGTGCTTCCGGAGCAGGTCGCTGATTGGGAGCCTGCTGGCGCGCTGCGTTCGGGTCCCGACGGTACTGACGATCTTCGCTTGTTGATTGATGGCGCCGGGGAGTGGCTGCAAAAAGATGGCGTATTGGTTTGCGAACTCTCACCTGAGCAAGCGGCAGACATGCTGGCTCTTGCCCAAAGCAGGTTTCGTGACGCGCGTATTGAGCAAGATCTCACCGGCAAAGACCGCGCATTGGTAGCGCGTGGGCCGGATCTCAGATCACGGTAGGAAGAGCTGTGTCAGCGCTTGGAATGACCAGAATCTTTGCCTGAGAGTCAGGGTCGCTGAGAGCGGCAAAGGCGCCTGCAACGCCCTCGAGGGGCACTGTTGCTGTAATCATTTGGCCTACGGGGTACTGCCCCTCGGCAATGCGCTGAAGCGTGTCAGCAAACTCCGCGGGGTCATAACCAAACACAAACTGCAAGTTGAGCTCTTTCCCAATTGCAATCATGGGCCGAAAGCTGTCGGCCACCATGCACACGCCAACAACCAGAATCTGAGCTGCGCGAGGTGCTTCAAGGATTGCCGACTCCAGTATCCCCGGAACTCCCACTGCTTCGAAGATCACGAGTGGCTTGCGGCCATCAATGCGCCTCCAGATTGCAAACGGCGATTCCAGTGCGGGGTCTGTGACCTCAGTTGCGCCAAAGTCTGTAGCTAGGGCTCGACGGCTCGCAGAAAAATCCGAGGCCACGATGGTCTCAACCCCTGATGATCGAAGTGCCGCAATTACTGCGAGGCCTACTGGGCCGCAGCCCAGCACTACGGCAGCGTGCTTTGTAGTGACGACGCTTTTACGCACAGCGTGCACACCAACAGACATCGGTTCTGTAAGTGCTGCAAGCTGCGGATCAAGTCCATTTGGAACCTTTGAGCAGAGTGCCTCGGAGAGCACAATTTGTTCTGCGAAGCCACCGGGGTACGCGTTGTCGTAACCCAATGCATGAATGCCGCCGGCATCCATCACGATTGGCAAAGAGACCACCACGTCGCCCACTGCGCACCTGCTCACATTCGGTCCAACCTCAATGACTCGAGCGCTGAACTCGTGACCCATCACAACATCTCGTGAAATATCCATCGGGGCCGGAGCAAATGGTCCGGCGTCAGCCGACATCGCAGAGGCCATCTCTACGAGTTGGTCTGCATGGGTCAGAGCATGTAGGTCAGATCCGCAGATACCGCAGGCAAGGACTTCGGCGATGAGTTGCCCGGGCTGCGGAGGAAGTGTGTCGACATCATCTACGAGCAATCGTCCGTCTCGCATGACTGCGGCCTTCATTTTCCCTCCGAACCTAATCGCTCAACCGGCGAACTTGAGACTGCCTTTGAGGTTACTCTTTGCGTGTTGAGTGAGTTGTGTAAGCAGTCGTTGCTGTTCGTCGAGGCAGCTTGGAAGATCGGGGAATCCAATGAGCTTGTGTCGTAAGCCGTCAGAGAGTGCAGAGATGTTGACCGAGGTCCCGTTCTTTGACGGGTTTGGCCAGGAAGAGATTCTGCGAGTGGTGGAACTGACCAATGAAGTTCAGTTGCCCGCTGGAAGTGTTGTGGTGGACCAAGGTGACCCTGGCACGGACTGTTACGTGATTCTTGATGGAACGGCGAGTGTCTATGTGCGTGGGGATTATGTTGCCTCCTCTGGGCCAGGTTCGATGGTGGGTGAGATGGCACTCGTCGATCATCGTCCGCGAACTGCGACTGTTGTTGCAGACACCGATCTAGATATGTTGCGCTTTGACTCAGAGGCGTTTCGTAAACTGCTTGATGAGATGCCAAAGGCATCGGAGCGCATCATGACAGCGCTTCGAGCGCGGCTCGATCGCCTCGGAACGATCTAGCCCGACCTACGTCGCTAGCCGGACTCGCGAGGAGTCAGGGAAACTGCAGTTCTCCGTCGGCGTCGATCACAACTTTTTGGCCCAACAACGCTTCGGAAGTCATGCGATGCATGTGATCGGGCTGTGAAGTGACCGCCCACGCCCGGTGCCCCTCGGCCGTAAGGCACGCTGCGTGACCGCGACTAGGCAGACCATCGCGATCGTGCATCACTGTCCACGCTTCGATCGTGGCGTCGCCGCTGTAGTCGCCTGCGGCAGTTCTTCCACCTAGAGCGTCAACCTCTGCTTGCGGGCGCTCAAACTGGAACCCCGCCACTGGAGGCTTCGTTGAGTACACACCAAACGCGTGCTTATCAACATGGCCGCCGTTTGCGGTGACAAGACCCGTCGAGCCTGCATCCTCACGCAGCACATTCACCATGGAACACACTGCGTGCCCGACAGGGTTATTCCAAGGGCCACCTGCAAACGACAAGCCCCCGTACACGGTGAGTTGACGGTTTGCTGGAATGAGCATTTCACGAAGTGCGAGCTGCACAGCAGACGGGTAGCAGGAGTACAGGTCAAGATGGGCAACCTCGTCCACTGCTACCTGAGCAAGCTCCAGCGCTCGGTTACCGGCGATACGCATAGCCGGCGAGGAGTAGAAGTTGTTTCGCTCTGACAGGTTGCGGTCTTTGGCATCGGTGCCAGCGTGAACAAAGACCCAGCGGTCGGTTGGAACCCCAAGTGCACGGGCCCGTTCCACGGAACAGATAATCAAGCCCGAGGCCATATCTACATCTGGGTTCGAGACCATGCGTTTCGTGTACGGGTATCCGATCATTCGATTTTCTGGAGTTGGCGTCGTGACCTGTTCTGCGGTGAATGCAGTTCGGTTCCAAGCAAATGGATTCTGTGCTGCAACCCGCGAGAATCCGGCCCAGATCTCTCCCACATAATCTAAATGTTCCTGCATCGAGCGCTCTGAATCCTGCCAGAGCGCAGTTTCAAACAGTGGGTACACCTGAAGCGGCATCAAAATCCCGCGGGCCGCTTCAGAAGGGTGACCCATAAAGAACGGGGATTCATCCATCCAATCCGCAGTGGCATCGCCATCTTGGCGCGTCCACTCAAGGTCAAGTCCCTGCTTCTTGGCGAGAGACCTCGACTTGCCCGATTCGCCACCACAGAGCAGCGCAAGGTCGAACTCTCCAGCAGCAATCAAGCTAGAAAGCCGGTTCACCATGGACTGCGGCGTGTTCCCACCCACGGTTGCATACCAAGTTGTCGCGCTATGACATCCCAGCTGCTCGCGAACGAGTGCACCTGGGTCTGAGTATCTCCAAGAGATAGTCGGAACGGCCGCTACAACCTGAGCAGAGGCTAAAACGCTAGTGGCCCCCGAATCAGCTTCGGCCTCGAGAAGCGCTTGAGCCATGAGTGCTGCAGGCTCTGATGGCTCCGACCCTTGGTCTACACGGTTGAGGACTTGTCCAACACCAATAATGACTGGCGTGCGGGGGTCAAGTGAAGAGTTCGCTGCTGGCATCTCTGCAGACTACGGGCGAGGGCGTTGCTGATCGAACTCGCAGAGCGCAGATTCTTCGCCTTTGGAACGCCTGATATGAAAGCAGTGAGACCATGCGAGGGGAGTGCAGTGTTCGTGGTGCTTTGAGTTCACTACACTCAGCAAGGTGCACGACCCCTCTGCCTCGGATTCAATCAGAAGACCCATCAGAGTTGTGGTTGGCTCAGACCACGGCGGATTGAGCCTAAAAAACGAACTAGCTGAGTATCTGAGTAGCCAACAGGTGGTGGTGACGGATCTTGGAACCCACAGTGCTGACTCGGTTGATTACCCAGAGTTTGGTGCTGCCGTCGGACGAGCGGTAGCTGCTGGCGAGGCAGATTTCGGCGTAGCTGTGTGCGGTTCGGGGCTAGGTATCTGTATCGCTGCAAACAAGATTGCTGGCATTCGCGCCGTTACGATTCATGACGTCACCTCGGCTCGGCTGAGCCGGGCACATAACGATGCCAACGTCATCTGCCTTGGCGAACGACTCATCGGCGCACAGGTAGCTAAAGACGCCGTGGACGCATTTTTTGCAACAGAGTTTGAAGGTGGTCGGCACGCACATCGGGTCCACAGCCTTGATGCGCTGATTGCTCAACAGACGTAACCATCGCACTCGGGTTTTCGAGTGCCTAGTGAAGGAAGTATCTGCCATGCCTTGGCCGACTGATCGTGACAACGAAGTTTTTGCAGCTATAGACAGAGAAATCGACCGGCAGAATACCGGCATTCAACTCATTGCATCCGAGAACTTCACCTCGCCTGCAGTGATGCAGGCCGTTGGCTCGGCGCTGACGAATAAATATTCCGAGGGTTACCCGGGTAAGCGCTATTACGGCGGTAACGAAGTGGTGGACGAAATCGAGCAGATGGCCATTGAGCGCGTCAAGGCGCTGTTCGGAGCCGAGGCTGCAAATGTTCAGCCTCACTCGGGAGCAAACGCAAACCTAGGCGTGTACCTTGCTCTGCTCGAGGCCGGGGATACCGTGCTGGGTTTGAGCCTGGACCACGGCGGCCACCTTACTCATGGGTCACCAGTCAACATCTCGGGCCGGTTCTATAACTTCATTTCCTACGGAGTTCGGCCGGAAGACGAGCGAATTGATTACGACCAGATGCGCGCTCTGGCTTTGGAGCATCGGCCAAAGATGATCGTGGCTGGAGCTACGGCGTACCCGCGAATCATCGACCCCGCAATCGTGCGTGAGATCTGCGACGAAGTGGGCGCACTCTTCTTATTTGATGCAGCTCACATCGCAGGGTTGATAGCCGGTGGCGTGCATCCAAACCCCACGCCCTATGCGGATGTGGTGACCTTCACCACCCACAAGACGCTTCGAGGGCCGCGCGGCGGTTGCATAGTTTCTAAAGAAGAATTCGGCGCTCGCATCAACAAGGCCATCTTTCCGGGCTTGCAAGGTGGCCCGCTAGAACATGTCATTGCAGGCAAAGCAGTTGCGTTCCGAGAGGCTGCAGACCCGAGCTTTGCGGGCTACGCGCAGCAAATCGTGAACAATTCCCAAGCTTTAGCAGAGGCCTTGATTGGGCAGGGGTTCCGCTTAGTCTCTGGTGGCTCGGACAACCACCTGCTGCTGATGGACCTTCGTTCGTTCGACGCAGAACTCACTGGGAAAGAAGCCCAGATTGCTCTTGATCTTGCAGGGATCACCCTCAACAAGAACACCGTTCCAGATGATCAGCGCTCGCCTTTCGTGACCTCTGGTCTTCGAATCGGCACGCCGTCGGTAACAACGCAGGGCATGGTTGAACCAGAGATGGTTCAGATTGCTGAACTCATCACGCGTGTGTTGCGTGACCCGAGCAACGAAAATGCAATTGCCGAGGTTCGTGCCGACGTCGAATTGCTGTGCTCGAAGTTTACGCCCTATCCGGCTTGAGCCTGTGCGAGTTCTGCCAATTCGCGTTCTTGCAGCCCACGTGTCTGCCGACCACGGGCTACTAACCTGAGCGCCGTGGGACCTTTGCCGTATTTGATTGTGCTGGCAGTAGCCGTTATTGCCACGGCAGTCTCGGTGCCGCCGCTACGGATCTTGTCTCGCAAAGTCGGGGCTATGGCTCAGCCCGGCGACCGCACAGTGCATGCAACCCCGACGCCCATACTCGGTGGTACTGCTTTGTTTATCGGGCTGCTTGTAGCCATCGCAGTGGCTTGGCAGTTACCGGAATTTGGCCCAGTTTTTGCCGCTCCTGGAAATGTCCTTGGCGTGATTGCCGCGGCGACAGTTATCTGGCTGACGGGGCTCATCGATGATCTCCGGGATGTATCTGCTCCAGCCAAGGTGGCGGGAATGGTGCTAGCAGGCTCGATCCTTACCTTGGTCGGCCTCACCATCATCTACTTCAGAGTGCCCTTCTTGGGATTCACGCTGCTGCCACCCGATATGTCTGCACTGATCACAGTGCTCTGGGTTGTTGGCATGGCAAACGCAGTCAACCTGATCGATGGCCTTGACGGATTGGCTGCGGGAATCGTTGCTATTGGAGCGGGCTCGTTCTTCTTGTATGGATGGCGACTGCTTGAGGTTGGAGTGATCGACCCCGGAAACCTCGGGCCACTACTAGCGATTATCACCGCCGGTGTGTGCTTGGGCTTTTTGCCATTTAACTTCAACCCGGCAAGCATCTTTATGGGCGACTCGGGAGCACTCTTGTTGGGGTTGCTGTTGGCTGCGTCAACGATTGCTGTGGGTGGGCAGTCAGATGACCCCTTCTCGGGGCAATCTTGGTTTTTCTTTGCCCCGCTTGTGATCCCACTCGTTATTCTTGGCGTGCCGCTCTTTGATCTGGTGTTTGCCGTGGTGCGTCGGGCTAGGAACCGAACAGGCGTAGCTACTGCAGATAAACAGCACCTGCATCACAGGCTCATGGACCTTGGGCACGGCCAGCGTCGCACCGTAGTGATCTTGTGGGGTTGGACTGCTGTGCTCTCGTGTTTTGTGTTGATCCCCGCCCTCACGAGTCGCGGCAACGGAGTTGTGCCGATTGGTTTGCTGGCCTTGGCACTCTTGCTCTTTACGCTTTTCGCTCCCAGATTTGGACGCTATAGCGATCTTGGTGACAAGCCCGGCCTGTCTGAGGAACACATCAATTCAGACCGAGAAGCATCTTCATACCCAGAAGCGTCTTCAGATCCAGACGCGTCTCCGGACCCAGAAGCATCTCCAGACCCTGGGGTCGCAGCGCCTAGTTCTTGAGGGCCGGTTTCCTCACCAAGTGGAGCCTGTTAGCGCACAGCAACAGTCTCGGTATCGATTCCAGATCGTAGAACTGACCCGGGCAGGTTTCCCGTTGCCTCGCTGTTGCGCACTACTTCAACTCCGCTCACAAATACATGGTTCACGCCGATCGATCCGGCGTACAGCCGACTCGTTCCACCGGGCAGATCGTCAACCATGTTGAGCAATTCGGATTCAATCAAGAGCGGGTCAAACAGAACCATGTCGGCGTGAGCGCCTTCTTGAAGAACGCCTCGATCTCTCAGACCAAAGAGTTCCGCTGGGACCTGCGTCAAAAGGTGCACGCCGTGTTCAAGGGTGGTGAGTTTTCTGCCACGAATACAGTCGGCCAAAAAGCGGGTGGGGTAGTTCGCTCCCTGCATCCGGTCAAGGTGAGCTCCTGCGTCGGAACCACCCAACATGACAGAAGGGTGATCCCAAGCTTGGCGGCGAAGTTCCCAAGATTCAGAGTCGTTGTCAGTCGCTCCTGGCCACAGAAATGTTTGCAAATCGTCGGCAATCACGATGTCCAAGAGAGTATTGAATGCAGTTTCTCCTCGTTCAGCCGCGATCTCTCCGACTCGTCGTCCAGAGAATCCTTGGTTCTCCTCTGCGAAAGTGTCGCCAATGACGTAGGTGTCCCAGCCGGTGAGCCGGGCGAACACGCCAGCATCGGGTGATGCTGCGCGAGTTTCCATAAAGGATCGAGTCTCGGGGTCTGTGAGCTTTTCGATGCGCTCAGGGATCGGGAGTGCGAGTATCGGACCCCAGTCGGGCATCATGTTGAGCGCACAGTAGGTAGAGAAACTCATGTTCATGCCAACAATGACTGGCATAGTGAGGGCCACGACCTTTGCGCCAGCTTCAGCGCAGGCATCCATTGCTGCAAGCTGGTTCTGATAGCGATCAGGTGCATGAGAGTCAATCGTGAGTACGTTCCAATTCAGTGGCCGGTTGCCCGCTAGCGAGAACTTGATCATGAAGGCCACCTCGTCTTGCGAAAATCCGTCAAGGCAGCCATCAGAGGCAAACTCAAGCGTGGTTCCCTCATGCTCGGACACCACGGAGGCAAGGGCGAGGAGTTCTTCTTCTGTCGCCCACCTAGAAGCCACGGGAAGGCCATCGCCATCGGAGTGAGTGCGTGCAAGAGTGGTAGAAAATCCCAGTCCGCCTGCTTGGATTGATTCAGCCAAGAGCACTCGCATCTGCTCAAGCTGGGCCGGCGATGCTGGCCCCTCGACCGATTGTTGCCCCATGACTTTGCGACGCAGAGCGCAGTGACCAACCAAGAAGCCAGCGTTCATGCCTAGGTTGCCCTCGAGTCGAGAGAGGTATTCGCCAAAGGTCTGCCAGTCCCAGGTGATTCCATTTTCTAGAGCTACAAGCGGCATGCCCTCGACTTTGGCCATCATCTGCCTGGTGTAGTCGGCGTCTTCTGGTGCCAGCGGTGCCAGAGTGAATCCGCAGTTGCCTCCAATAATGGTGGTCACTCCATGCAAGTTTGATGGTGAACCGCTTGGGTCCCAAAAGAGTTGTGCATCGTAGTGAGTGTGCGGATCAACAAATCCGGGTGTTAGTACGAGCCCGGTTGCATCAATCGTCTGACCGTTCGGCTCAGCAGGAATCGAGTAGGCATCGTTTATGGCCACGATTCGGCCCTCGCTCACCTCAACGTCACCTTGTCGTGCAGGCCCACCAGTGCCATCCACGATTGTTGCGTTCTGAATGAGTAGATCCATGGTGATTCCCTTGTGCTGAGTTGTGAAGAGGGGTGTGATTCGGCAGAGCGATGCCTTCTGTAGATAACACTCTGCCAGAATCTACGATGCGTGGATATTCAAGGTCGCAGCAGAAGTTCAGATTTTGTGTAACCCTTTCAGCCAACCTTGCGTCACCCTTGGGTTCGCGTGGTAGACAAAGACCTAACACGTCGTCAGGTCAACTCATTGTCGACCAGTTCAGTTCATCAATTTGTCCGTGTAAGTTACCTAGCCACTAGCACTGTGTTCACTTAACAGTCACTCAGGGGGAAATCCAGCGTGAAGCGATCGTTCGTCATTTTGGTCTGTGCCTTGGCACTCTTTGCAGCTTCTTGCGGAGCGAAGAGTTCTTCTAATAACGCCACCTCTGAAGACGAGGGCGGTTCCACCAAGACCACGCAAGCTACCGGCACTGATGCTGCGATGTGGGGCGATCTTGAGTCGCCCTGCGGCAAGGGGAGCGCCTCTGTTGCTCCAGGCGAAGGGCCTTCCACAGACAAACTGGTTCTTGGCGTTCCAAACGACCGGAATTCGCAGATACGTCCGGGCCTGAACGCAGAGTTCTGGGACGCTGCCGTGGCCTACACCGAGTGGTGTAACGCCCAAGGTGGAATCCAAGGCGTTCCACTCGAACCATTAGATGTTGACGGTGGAGTGACCAACGTCGAAGCTGGCATGACTACTGCATGCAACGCTGTGTTCGCACTCGTTGGCGGCGGCTTTGCGCTCGACAACCTTGAGTTCTCTGGCAAAGAAGGATCCGACTTCCATAAATGCGGTCTGATCGACATTCCGGGCTTCACAGTCTCGGTAGATAAGAGCCTGTCAAACGGCCAAGTCCAACCGCTGCCGAATCCGGCCAATGCAAAGTCCTCACAGTGGATAACAGACTTCAAGAAGCTGTATCCCGAAAACTCTAAAAAGATCGTTGTGGTCTATAGCAAGGATCTGCCTTCGCTTGAAGCCGTAAAGGTGCAGTTCGACTCAGTCGTTGCAAAAGACAGCTCGATTCAGAACCTTCCAGCAATTTCCTACCCAATCGTCGTTACTGACTGGGGACCATACGCAGAGAAGGTCATTGAGAGCGGCGCCACCTCGATGTACTGGATCGGCGAGCCGGCTAACGCTGCCAACCTGCTCAAGGTGCTGCGAGAGAAGGGGTGGAAGGGAACCTTCTTGAATGAGGCCAACCTGTACGACAACCTCTTCATCGAAACCGGCGGAGCAGTTAGCGAGGGTGCCGTGGTTCGGACTGCCACTCACCCCTTCGAAGAGGCCGATAAGTGGCCAGCGGTTCAGCAGTACCTAGACAACCTAGAGAAGTACGTGCCGAACGGTAAGGCCGCCTTCCTTGGGCTGCAGGGAACCTCCTCTTGGTTGTTGTTCTCCGTTGCTGCAAATACCTGCGCCACCAAGAACAAGGGCGTGATCGATCGTGAATGCGTACTCTCCGAGGCCAACGCAATTGAAGATTGGACTGCCGGTGGTATGCACGCACCTTCAGACCCTGGAGTTGAAGTGCCAGTAAGTTGCGGAATGTTGCTAGTGGTGAAGGACGGAAAATTTGAACGCCTCTACCCCAAGCTTGATGGCGAGGACGACGACGGGGACGGCTTCCATTGCCCAGCCAACAGCATCGTGGTTGTTCCTCCAGCTTCCGTTCCTGGCAAGGGGAACATCGACCCATCTAGGCCGCCACTGTGATTTCTAGTGTTTTGAGTATCTGGGGCTGACAGATTCGGCCTCGGATACTCACAGCAGACCTACTTGGCCTCGCCTGCTCAGCATCGGTTAGGTCAAGGGAAACTAGTTGTTGATCTAGCCGCTACCAGACTGCCGAGCTACCGTGGACAAGTTCCTAATCTTTACAATCGCAGGGCTTTCTACCGCAGCGATTTATGCCATTGCTGCTTCGGGGTTGGTTGTTACCTACACCACCTCGGGCATTTTCAATTTCGCTCACGGAGCGTTCTCGATGATGGCAGCGTTCATGTTCTGGCAGGTGCACATGGGGTGGGGAGTTCCCACCCTGCCAGCATTTTTGCTGGTCGTGTTTGTCATCGGTCCTGCGTTTGGGGCAATTGTGGAACGCGGCATTATGCGTGGGATCGAAGGGGCTACCGATGTTGTAAAAATCGTGGTCACCATCAGTTTGATGATCGCCTTGATCGGCATCTCGATGGTGATCTGGAAGCCAGATGTGGCGCGTCCGGTTCCCGCATTCTTCGAGGGCCAAAAGATCACCGTCTTCAACGCAGTGGTCAACTATCAGCGGCTGATGGCGATGCTGATTGCAATCGCTGTTGCTATTGGACTGCGATTGATTTTTAAGAAGACTCGCCTTGGGGTTGCCATGCGGGCCGTGGTAGATGATCGCGGTTTGTTGCAACTCAACGGAGGCCGGCCATCAAGAACCTCGATGATGGCTTGGGCCTTGGGTTCAGGAATGGCTGCACTCTCTGGGGTGCTCATTGCTTCGGAGCAAACCCTCAGCGCAACCACGCTGACCTTGTTGTTTATCAACGCATATGCAGTGGCTGTTGTTGGAAGGCTGCGTAGTCTGCCCGGAGCGTTCTTGGGTGCTGTCATCTTGGGGCTTTTGGAGTCATACGCAATCGGGTACATACCGCAGGACGCAATGCTCGGGCCGATCAGTTTGCAGAGCTCCAAAAATGCCATCCCCGCAGTCATGTTGTTTGTCGTGATCATGCTGCAGCCACAAGACCGCCTTCGTGCCCACGGGGTGAGTCGGCGCAGCGCTGGCTCAAAGCCAGTTGCTCAGCGTGTGGCACTTGTTGGGGGAGCTGCATTTATTCTCGTCGTCGCTGGCTTGGGATCCCTCATGTCACTGACGGACCTCAATCTGGTGACTACTGGATTTTACTTAGCAATCGTTACCCTCTCCCTAGTTCCGCTGACCGGTTATGCCGGGCAGATCTCCTTAGCTCAGCTGACCTTCACCGGGATCGGTGCAGTAGCTATGGCCACATGGGGTGCAAACGGTTCTTTGCTCGGAGTGGCGATTGCTGTCGGGGTATGCGCGGTGGTCGGAGGAATTGTTGCCTTCCCGGCGCTGCGGCTTTCGGGTATCTACCTAGCTCTTGCCACAGCGGCGTTTGCATTGTTCTGCTCAGCAATGTTCTTTAATCAAGTTGACGTCATGCCGGGCGGTAACCGGCAGGTGCCTCGCTTACAGATCGGACCGCTCTCGATTAACAGCGACTTCCGTCAACTTGTTTTGCTAGCTGTGGTTTTTGCAGCGATTGGAAACTTGTTGGTCCTGCTTCGTAGAAGCGCGTGGGGGCGTCGCCTCACAGCAATGAAGGACTCGCCAGTTGCGTGCGCCACGCTCGGACTTAACCTGACATCAACGAAGGTCGGTGTCTTTGCGCTCTCAGCAGCTATTGCCGGAGCTGCTGGAGCGATCTCGGGCCGCACCTTCTTGGCAGATACTCTGACTCTGCCAGGATCGCTCTCGGTGACGATGTTGGCAGTGGTCGGTGGAATCGGGTCCATTGCGGGAGCGTTCTTCGGTGGCATGTTGCTCGGTGCATTCCCAATCGGAGCAACGATATTTGCCGCAAACGCTATTGGAATCTTCGGCTTTGTAGCAGTGTCGGTGAAAGATATTTTGGTCTTCTCTCCCGGGATGATGGGAGTCAGCCTTGGCCGAGATCCTGATGGCGCTGCGCCTCAGATTGCTCTGGGCTACCGGGCGGTAGCTCACTCAGTCCCGGCGTTGGTCACGACAGCAGTTGGCGCCTCTGTGATTTGGGTCTTGGCAAAATTTGACAGCATCGGGAACTGGTCCTTCTTTGCCGCAGAGATGGTCTTTATCTTGGCGGTCGTGCCGCTCCTGCCTCTGCTGTTTGCTCCAACGCAGGTTCATGGCAGGCGGATCGCAACTGCAATTTGGCTCACCCTCGGGGTAATTGTGGCGGCGCTTATTTCTTGGGATTCGATATTTTCCTCCACGGGTCTTCGAGTCATTGCAATCTTCGTGTTCTTGTTCCTCATCGCACGGACCGCCATTGGGATCTTCGGTGTCAACCCCCTTGATGATGCAGACTCGGAACATGTTGAGCCACCTTCTCCCGACATGTTTGGAATTGACCGTCCGCTCACGAAAGCAGACGCTCTTGACGCTGAACGCGCCCTTGGTCTTCAAGATGAGTTGCTCGTTCTGACTGCTGCTGATTCTGCAGGCAGTTTGAGTTCTGTAGGCCACTCAAGCCCTGCAGGTGCCACCTCATGAACCTGCTGGAACTTGAATCTTTGTCAGTTCGATTCGGTGGTCACCTTGCGGTGAGCGATGTGTCGATGAAGGTTGAGGGAGGTCGTGTGAGCGGTCTCATCGGCCCAAACGGTGCCGGCAAGACCACTACCTTTAACGCGATCTGCGGTGTCGTCACTCCTTCCTCTGGCAGAGTCAGCCTTGGCGGAAAAGACATCTCGAAGATTGGGACCCATAAGCGGGCACGTTTGGGGATCGGTCGAACCTTTCAGCGGCTCGAAGTCTTCTCCTCGTTGACAGTTCGAGAGAACATCCAAGTTGGCCTAGAGATACGGCGAAGCTGGTCTCGTAGGTCGGCCACGCTGCCGCAGTATCTGGCCGATGGGGGAGACCCCAAGCCCGAAGACGAGATCAACCTGATTCTTGAGCGGCTCGATCTGGGGCCACTCGCAGAGCAGCCAGTGGGAGCGCTTCCGACCGGCCATGCTCGACTCGTTGAACTCGGGCGCGCTCTTGCTGCTCGGCCCTCGGTTCTGTTGCTTGATGAGCCGGCCTCAGGGCTCGACGATTCAGAGACCGATATCTTTGGCGACTTGCTCATCACCCTTGCAGCAAACGGTCTTGGCATTCTGCTCGTTGAGCATGACGTTGCTCTTGTGATGCGGGTCTGTTCGCACCTCTCGGTACTTGACTTCGGCCAGGTCATTGCCTCGGGATCGCCCGAGGAAGTTCGTGCAAATGAAGCGGTGCTCTCGGCTTATTTGGGAACTGCTCCGGCGCCAGAGACCCCCGAGTACTCAGGGATCGATCTAGCAGGATCGACTCAAGAGGCAGGCTCGTGACTGAGGCACAGAGAGAGACGCACCCAGCTCATGAGCAGGCTGAGCCGTTACTCGAGCTCCGAGGAATACGTGCAGCCTACGGAACAATCGAAGTACTCCACGGCGTGGACCTTCAGGTTCTGCCCGGCACGGTGGTGGCGTTGCTCGGCCCGAATGGTGCAGGCAAAAGCACTACCTTGCAGGTCGCTTGCGGACTCATGAAACCAAGCTCGGGATCAGTGCTGCTAGCTGGCCGCGACGTCACCGGAGTGAGAGCTGAAGACCTTGCGCGATGCGGTGTGACTACCATTCCTGAAGGCAAAGGGATCTTTCCAAACCTGACTGTGCGAGAGAACCTCTTGATGGCAACCTACGCCGGTGCCTCAATGCGTCAAGTGGAAGCTGTAGCCTACGAGCGCTTTACTCGACTCAAGGAAAGGCGTTCGCAGTTAGCGGGCACCCTTTCTGGTGGCGAGCAGCAGATGTTGGCAATGGCCCGGGGGCTTGCAGTCGATCCGGCCGTGCTACTTCTTGACGAGTTGTCCATGGGGCTAGCGCCTCTAGTCGTCGAGGAGCTCTACGGCATCGTGGGACAGATCGCAAAATCTGGAACCTCAATTCTAGTTGTAGAGCAGTTTGCCCGCACCGTGCTCGGTGTCGCCGATGTGGCGGCGATCATGGTGAATGGGTTGGTACGCAAGGTGGGAACACCTAGCGAAATTGAGCAAGAATTGTCCGCGGCCTATCTGGGTGGGTAACCACATGAATGAAAATGACATCCGAATCGATCAGTTCAAATCAGAAATTGATGGGCTGAAACTCAAGGGAAGCTCCAGCGAGGGAGAGAAACGTCTCTTGGTGCTCGGCGTGGTCCTGCTTGTAGCAGGGGTGCTGCTCGCACTGTTCGGCGCCATTGAGGTGGGGCAGTACCCGGATTCTCCTGCCGACCAACGTGCATATATGGCCCAGGGATCGTTCCTTGGTCTTGCACTCATCATTGCCGGTGCAGCTCTTTTTGTGCGCTTCTCACTCGCTCGGTACCTTCGATTCTGGATGATTCGGATGACATATGAGAGCCGCGCCAATACCGATCGAGTAGTGGACGCGATTGAGCGCGCTGCAGGACTTGATGACGCGAGCTACGCCGCTGCTACACAGCCCGCAACACAGCCCACTGTCGAAGCGGTTGCACCCCAGCAGCCGCCACCACCACCGCCCTTTCAGTAGAGGCGACTATGTTCCGGCAAGTTTCGCAAGATTCAGATTTGCCAGAGCCTGATCACTCTCGTAGATTGGGAAAGCTTTCACAAGCGCCGTCGAGTCCAATAGGGGATCGTTCTCCGGATGGACATAGTTCTCTGACTAGGGAGCTTTCTAAGAACTGGCGCTCAAGGAATTCTGATTATGCCTGCTGACTTCGCAACGACTACTCACGAGACAACTCGACAGTTGAACCGATCCCACGGATCCTTTGAGTTGGCGCTCGCTCCTGTCATTCTTGGGCTACTTGGCTTGTGGCTAGATCGAACACTCGGCACCGTCCCTCTGTTTTTGATTCTGTTCACGGTGCTTGGTTTCGCTGGTGCTGGAGCCAAAATCTATTTCACCTACCGCTATCAGATGGAGCAACATCAAGAGCAGGTTTCGTGGAAGGGCCACGACTCCTCTGAAGCGTTTCGCGCTCAGAGCAGTGCGCGTGTAGAGCGATTGTCCGTTCCCGTTGAAGATGTTCGTACCGATGCCCCATCGGGTCAATCCCCGAGAGCAGGCGTCGTATCGGACGATCTGAGCGATTCGAATCGGTCGAACCATGGCTGATCCGATGAACATCCGTATCGAGGGACCTTCGCCAGCTATGCAGGTGGCGGTAGATCTTGCCCGCAAGAGTGTTTGGCTGATTCCCGTTGTGGTCATCATCTCGGCTGCCTTCTGGGGCATCGATGGGGTGCTGTCGAGTTTGTATGCATTAGCAATAGTGGTAGTCAACTTCTTGCTCGCTGCTTACATGCTCGCCGTGACGGGGCGTATTAGCGCCGCAGTCATGGCCGCTGCTGCACTCTTTGGATTCTTGTTGCGCCTTGGATTGATTTTCTTAGCCGTGCTGCTAGTTCGTAACACCTCATGGATTGAATTGCTGCCCTTTGGCATCACGCTGATCGCAACACATCTGGCGCTTCTCTTTTGGGAGATGCGCTATGTTTCGGCCACTCTGGCGTTTCCTGGCCTCAAGCCACAAGCAACCCCAAACCCCTATCTGCCCTCCTCTGAGAGCAGTGATTCCGTCCCATCTAACCTCTCACCTAGCGCTTTGGCGCCGGATAGCTACGGTAACCGTGGCTTATCGGCGCCAAAGGGCTGAGTGGGCAACGCGCCGTAGAAGGAGCTTCTTCGAATGCTCGGTCTTCAGACCTTGGTAGGCAATTTCACAAACATCGCACT
>CAEZYU010000002.1_pt1 | contig 51001 bp, 46 predicted proteins | sample 7265681 | NCBI WGS metagenome assembly CAEZYU01 (sample SAMEA6813940, study PRJEB35770) | freshwater metagenome | biome: Freshwater; feature: Freshwater reservoir; material: water | place: Czech Republic | collected 2017-04-14 | depth 30m m | reverse complement strand
GGGGTTGCACATGAGGGGCTCAACCCAGAGAGCCTTGCCGTAGACAACGACGGCCGGATTTGGATTCTTGGGCTGACCCAAGGCGAGATCGCCGCATCCCGGCTGCGCATGAGGCTCGATCGCGCCGAACTCTTGCTAGCTACTGCACTGTTGGTCGGCGTTGATCGAGCGATTACTGCTGCCGACGCAGTGATCGGCGACCAAGATCTCGCCAACCTGCCTGCGCTGCTGCAGCCCGTGGCACTCAACCCAGCGCTGCGCCTTGCACTCAAAGACCATGCTGAGTTGTTGGACCAAGTCCGAGAAGAGGCCACGGCTCGGGCACCTGAGCCATCCGCCGATGAGGTGCGATTAGAGCGCTTGAAGCCGAGAGCCCTCGTGACACTCATCGCAGCCACCCTTGCGGTCTACGTGCTTGCAGGACAGCTCAGCAACGTTGATTTTGCCACGGTGATCCGCAGCATCAACTGGTACTGGGCAGGCCTAGCGTTTCTTGCATCGCTCATGACCTATGTAGGAGCAGCGCTCACGATTCGCCCGTTCTTGCCGGTCAGGGTCCCGGCATTACGGCTGCTCGCAGCTCAGTTCGCTGCCACATTTGTTTCCCTAGTTGCTCCTGCAGCAGTGGGCAGCGCCGGGACCAATGTGCGAGTCATTCAAAAAGCTGGAGCTCCCTCGGGGCTTGCTGTAGCGAGCGTCGGATTGTCTTCACTGGTGGTCTTTGCCACCACCCTGCTGGCTCTGTTCGGAGTCACCATTTTTTCTCACGAGGCCACACAACTTGACCTCAAGGCGCCTTCCACCGGCGTGCTCTTGGTTGCCGTTGGAGCGGTGCTCATCGCAGCGTTTGCCTTTCTTCTTCCCGCAACGAGGCGGCTGATACTGAAACGAATGCGTCCAATTTGGGAATCCACTGGGCCGCGTGTGCTCGATGTGGCCCGAGACCCAAAGCGTCTTGTCCAAGGAGTGACTGCAAGTCTCCTGACATCGCTGGCTTATGCAGTCACGCTCTTTGTGTCCGTTCGTGCCTATGGCGATGAGATTCCTCTCGCCGGTGCAGTTGTGGTGTATCTCGGCGCAGGTCTTGTTGGCTCAGTTGCACCTACCCCCGGTGGGATCGGAGCTGTAGAGGCAGCCTTAGTAGCTGGTTTGAGCGCTATTGGGGTTCCGGCAGCGGTCGCTCTTCCCTCTGCACTGTTGTATCGAACCGTCACGTTCTGGTTGCCAACGTTGCCAGGTTGGTTCTCATTTCGGTGGCTTCAGAGCCACGAGGCGATTTAGTTGGCAGCGAGACCCACCCTGAGTTTGGGTGGCGAAGTGCTAGGCGGGCGAGTTCCCGAGTGCAGCATCCATCACGGCGGTTTCTAAGTCGCTCAGCTTTTTGCTGATCTCGCGGTGTGCCTTTTTTCGTTTCACGAGGGGAAGGTTTTTTGCAACTGCGAGCGACAGGCGGATTTGGTTGAGCGCCTGATACACCTTGTCGAGAAACGCAGTTCCTGAGGCTCCGGTTTCGGGCCGCAACATGTCGAGTGTGGCAGAGAGTTTTTCAACTCGGCGCTCAAGTCGCTCTTGGCCAACTGCTGGGAGCGCCGAGTTGTAACCGCTCGTCGCATGTTCTGCCGGTAGGTCAGAGGGGGAGTAGACACCCGAGGAGCGACGGTCGTCATTCCACTGCCGCATACGAGCTGCAAGGTCGTTTCCTGCGATCAACAATTGGGCTCGAGTCTCTGGATCTTGCAGCATGCGCACTGCCTGAGCAGTAGCGGCCGCCAAGGCAGTGGCCATGGCAGCACTCGTTTTGGATTTTGATGCCATGAGCGTTCCCTTCGACCGCAACCGAGGTTACTGCCTGCCCCTGCTGTGTACTTGTTCCGGGCATCGAAGTTCAGGAAAGCTGTTAGCCCGCTCAGTGAGTCGTCATGCCTCCATCAATGACTAGCGTTTGTGCAGTCATAAAGCTCGAGGCATCGCTTGCCAAAAAGAGCGCGGCTGGAACCATCTCATCTGGCCTTGCAGGCCGCTTGATGAGTTGTGTGTCAACTGCCGCAGCCTGAAATCCCTCGGGGGCACTCAGGAACATATCTGTTGCAACCGTTCCCGGTGCGATTGCATTGGCGCGAATCCCGTCGTCTGCGAGTTCGGCTGCCATGGCGCGGGTCATTGCGAGCAGCGCCGCTTTTGCAGAGATGTACAAAGAGACGTAGCTGCCGTGGGTGTAGACGCCCGCAGTTGCAATATTGATAATCGATGCGTGGCTACTTGCACGCAAATACTCCAGAGCGTTCTGAACCAGAAAGACCGGTCCGCGCAGGTTGGTCTCGTGAGACTTGGCAAACGCCTCTGCAGTAATTGAGCCAATGGGTTGCGCAAGAGGATTGGCCGCGTTGTTCACGATGATGTCTATTCCGCCAAACTGCGCAGCAGTACGTTCAACTAGCGTTTCAATCTGTTGCAGGTCTCCCATATGGGTGGGCGCCGCAAAGGCGGATCCGCCCGAGGCAAGAATGCTCGCTACTGCTGAATCGCAGGCCTCGGCTTTTCGACTTGCGATGACCACGTTGGCGCCCATCGCGGCAAAGCCCTGAGCGATTGCGAATCCAATACCACGGCTGCCTCCGGTGATAATCGCGGTACGCCCCGTCAGGTCGAAACTTCCAAGTACTTGAGCGCGATCCATTAGGTTTCCAATCTGTCGGGTGGATTTCTCAGTGCACACTACCGAGGCGCTGCGATCAGCAGAACAGTGCGTCGCCGATCTACTCTTACGGCATGGCCAGAGGAAGCACCCGATCAACGAGTCGAGCTCTTTTCCTTGCAGCCTTTGCAGCGCTTGTGACTTCAGGGTTGATCTGCGCCTCTTGTTCCTCATCAAGTGATTCGGCAACGGCTGCAAGTTCGAGACCTGCACAATCTGCAGCACCTGAACAAAGCGTTCCCGATCAGGCTGATTGCGCTCCTCCGGCTAACACAACGCAGCTTCAGGTACGCGCAGTGGCGGGGTCCGCAAGCGATATTGATCTGCTCTCATTCGACGGCACAGTGATTCGCGGGCATTGGTTCCCCCTTGAATCAGCCACGGCTCAAGACCCTGCCCCAACGGTCTTGATGGGGCCGGGGTGGAGCTTGGCTGGAGACACCGCCGTTGATGCGGTGGGCATACTCGGCGTTGTAGGAATCGCAACACTCCGCGACGCCGGTTACAACGTTCTCACTTGGGACCCTCGCGGATTTGGTGAGTCAACTGGTGTTGCCCAAGTGAACTCAAAGGACTTTGAGGCACGCGATGTCAGTCAATTGCTTGACTGGGTGGCCACGCAGCCAGCCGCTGAACTCGACGCTGAACGCAATCCGCGAGTCGGAATGGTGGGCGGGTCCTATGGCGGAGGCATACAACTTGTGACTGCTGCAACCGATTGCCGCGTGGACGCGATTGTTCCTGTGATTGCATGGAACTCACTGAAGAGCAGTTTGTTTAGAGCAGAGACGGTGAAGTCCGGGTGGGCAGGAATTCTGAGCGATTCAAGTTCCTCGGATTCGGTAGACCCACATGTACAGCATGCCCAAGACTCTGCACTGGCAACAGGCACTCTCGATGCCGAGGATCAGGCTTGGTTCATAGCTCGTGGTCCGGCAGAGTTAGTGAACCAGATCACTGCGCCAACGTTGATTGTTCAAGGTACGGTCGACACGCTCTTTACGTTGGGTGAGGGCATCACGAACTACAACATCTTGACCAAGAACGGTGTTCCAGTATCGATGCTGTGGTACTGCGATGGCCATGGGGTCTGCCTGACAGACCCGGGGGATCCAGAGCGGGTGAGTAGAGCTGTGATTGCTTGGCTTGACCGTTATGTTGGCGAAGACGAGTCGGTCGTCACCGGCGATGGGTTCGACATCATTGATCAAGATGGGCTTCGCTACACCTCGACACGCTACGAGGTTGCAGCCGGAACGCCGCTCACGGCGAGCGGTTCAGGAACCCTCGGACTCAGTGCCGCGGGTGGCTCAGGGCCCGTAGTCATTCCAGATGGCAAGGGTTCAGCCCTGTCTGGCCTTGTCGAATCAATTACCCCCGCAGTTGCGCAAAATGCTGTGAATGTGCCGTTGCAAGTTCAGGGTGGACCACATCTTGTGGTTGGAGCTCCAGAGTTGACCCTGTCGTATTCGGGAACCAACGGTACCGGGCAGCGACCAACGCGTGTTTTTGCCCAGCTCGTTGATTCAAGTTCGGGGTTGGTGATTGGAAACCAGGTCACGCCGATTGCGGTCACCTTGGATGGCGCCGCACACAAAGTGAGTGTGCCGCTCGAAGTGATTGCCTTTGCCGCAAAAGCCGGGTCAACTCTGACACTGCAGATCGTGGCAACCACCGTTGCCTACGCAGAGCCACAATTTGGCGGCCAGATTGACTTTGACTCAATCGAGCTCAGCCTGCCGGTCATGGCCCCGGGGCAGATGACCAAAACGGCGACCTAATCTGCGCCACACGGCCGGCCAACTCGCAACTGACGCGCAGCGCGTCAGTCCCAGTACACGCTAGGCAGCAAGTCAGGCCCAGTCAGTGCTGATAGTCAAGGAGTCGTACGGGGAGTTTTTTGAGGCCGTTATTCAGGTTTGAGCGAACCCGAACGGGCTCGCCCGCGAGCTCAATTCTTCCAAAGCTGCTGAGTAGCTCAGTAAAGAACACGCGTCCTTCAAGGCGGGCCAAGTGCACGCCAAGGCAGAAGTGTTCCGCAATCCCAAATGACAAATGTGGATTTGGGTTGCGGTGAATGTCAAAGCGGTCGGGGTCATCAAAGACGGCTTCATCACGGTTAGCCGAGGTGTAATACATCACCACTTTGTCGCCTGCAGAGATCTGTACTCCACTCAATTCGGTGTCTTCAGTTGCGGTGCGGCGGAAGTAATGCAGGGGGTTTGCCCACCGCAAAACCTCTTCGACGGCACCGGGAATCAACGAAGGGTCGTTGCGGAGTTCTTGCATCTGCTCAGGGTGCTGCAAGAGTGCCCACAGCCCAGAAGACAACATGGACTTTGTGGTGTCGTTGCCGGCCGTCACGATCTGCACAAAGAAGCTTCCAAAATCCACATCGGTCATTGGCTTTCCGCCAAAATCGCCATCGAGAATCAGCGTGGTGAGGTCTTGTCGTGGTGGCTCTGACCTGCGGCGTGCAGCAAACTCAATGGCATACATCGCCATCTCGATTGAGGCGCTGTAGTCGGGCTCGTCGCCAACAACCTCGGGATCTGACCCCGAGGTCTGTCGCTCAGCAAGTGAGTGCAACAGATCCCAATCCTCTTCTGGTAGGCCCATAAGTTGGCCCATCACTTTGGTCGGCAATCCCGAGGTCACCTCATGGACGAACTCGACGGTGTCTCGCCCGGCAACCCCTGCCATCAGTTCTCGACTGATCTCGGCAATCTGCGGTTCAAGGCCGGCAATGATCTTTCCCTTGAATGGCTCCGAGAGCGGTCGCCGGTATTCGTTGTGCATCGGGGGATCCATGGCGAGCAACATCATCCGCATCATTTCAAGGTTTGCAGCATCGAGGTTCTCGAGAACAACACCTCCCTCGCTTGCAGAAAACAGATTCGGCGATCGAGACACCTTGACGACATCTGCATGAGTCAGCACCGCCCAGAACCCGGGCTCGCCGTTCATGGCCTGCCATGCCACGGGGCTGGCAGCGCGAAGGGCTGCGATCTCTGCGTGGGGAACACCGCTTGCGAAGGTATTCGGGTCGGCAAGCATGCCGATTTCTGCTTGAGTCGTCACGAGACCAGCACGTTGGGGCGGTCGAATCCTTCGGCCTCGGCGAGCATGTAATAGGCCTCTAAGGTTCCTGGGCCATCGAACACGCTCTCAATGTTTCCGTCGGCATCTAGGTTCAGGTTTGATCCATACATCTGGAACCACACGTGAGTGTCATCCTCAATACATTCCAAGGTGTGCTGCGAGCCCGCCGGCTCGTACAGGAATGACCCGGCCCGGTTGACGTAGTCGTATTCCTGGTACTTCCATGCCCCTGTTGTGGTGTAGCCGAACACAGGGCCGGTATGGCGGTGGGTCTGAATGGCGTAATTCTTCTGGAAGATGTTCTCTACAATCCACAGTCCTTGGCCGCGATCTACTTGGATCACCTTGAGCTTGTTACCGCCACCGATCTCTACAAACGGGAGTTCTTCGGCTCCCCGGTGAACTGCTTCAGTCATCTGATCCCCATTCCGACCTAGCTCATATGCGGTCGTTCTAAGTGAGCGTGCAACGGCGCACCTCATTCGCTGACAAGATAGTAGGACTTGAACAAGGAGAGACTTCAGTGAGCTTGCATGCCAAGGGTTCTATTCAAGGCCACCTCGATGATTCACTATTTTCTAGCAAGGGGCTTTCGCAGCCAACACCTAAGTACAAGTTCCCCTTAGAAGAACTTGACCCAAAAGAGGCCTATCAGGCAGTTCATGATGAACTCATGCTCGATGGCAACTCCCGACAAAATCTGGCGACGTTTTGTCAGACCTGGGAAGAGCCGCAGGTTCATGCGCTCATGGACCTGTGCATTGACAAGAACTTGATTGACAAAGACGAGTACCCGCAGGCCGCCGAGCTTGAGCGCCGTTGCGTGCACATGCTCGCAGACCTCTGGAACGCTCCCGATTCTGACAACACCATCGGCACATCCGGTATTGGGTCCTCCGAGGCCTGCATGCTCGCTGGCATGGCAGCCAAGTGGCGGTGGCGTGAACGCCGCCGAGCCGAAGGAAAGTCCACTGAGTCTCCCAATATGGTCTGTGGCCCCGTGCAAGTGGTCTGGCATAAGTTCGCAAAATATTGGGATATCGAACTCCGAGAAATCGGAATGTCTCCAGGCAAGTACTGCATGGACGTTGAGCAGATGCTGGAACTCGTTGATGAAAACACCATTTTGGTTATGCCCACATTTGGGGTGACTTATACCGGCACTTTTGAGCCAGTTCAGGAGCTTGCCGCTGCGCTTGATCAGCTACAGGCAGAGACTGGCCTTGACGTGGATATTCACGTCGATGGCGCGAGCGGTGCATTCCTTGCACCGTTTTGCGCACCGGATGTTGTCTGGGACTTTCGCCTTCCTCGGGTGAAGTCCATTAGTACCTCGGGGCATAAGTTTGGGCTTGCGCCACTTGGGGTGGGCTGGGTGGTTTGGAGAGACGTCGCAGAGCTTCCAGATGACCTCATTTTTCACGTCACGTACCTTGGCGGAGATATGCCCGTGTTTCAGATTAATTTCTCTCGGCCAGCGGGCCAGATCGCAGCGCAGTACTACGACTTTTTGAGGCTTGGCCGCGAGGGGTATCAGCGGGTCCACGATGCTTCATACGCTAGCTGCGCTGTCATCGCTGAAGAGGTTGTGAAGCTTGGCCCCTTTGAGCTGATTTGTTCAGGAGATCCAGAAACTGCAATCCCAGCAGTCACTTGGAAACTGATCGACGGAGCAGATCCGGGTTACACCTTGTACGACATCGCCGATCGACTCCGAATCCGTGGCTGGCAAGTTCCCGCCTACCCGCTCACTGGCGAGCTCAGCGATGTTGCTGTGCAACGAGTGCTGATTCGACAAGATATGAGTCGCGATCTTGTGGGCATTCTTCTTGCGGACTTCGCTGACGCTGTGGCGCACTTCGACCGTCACCCAGTCTCAGTCTCGATGACCAAGGAAGAGTCCAGCGGGTTTAGTCACCTCTAGGCGACGGCTTCGACCGCCTCACTCCTCTTGAAGAGTGAGTCGGTCGATCACGTGGCCTGCAGCAATCCTAGAAAGATCCTCAACCGTGAGCGAGGCCAGGTCGCCAACTCGGCTGAGAGCCTCGGCTGCAGGGATCTGGAGTTTGCGTTGCACGGCTAGCACCCGGGCTCCGGCGCTTCGCGCCGAAGCAAGACCAGTGAAAGAATCCTCGATCGCTACTGATCGTGTGATGTCAACGCCGAGCCTCTCTGCAGCGAGCAGATATGGCTCGGGGTGGGGTTTGCCATGGGTGACGTTGTCTCCGCTAATCACCACCTGGAAGGTTCCCGGTGCGGTGCCGGCAATGATCTGATCTGCAATCACCTGATAGGACATGGTCACGAGTGCGCAGGGAACCTCAACAGCCTTGAGCGCAGCGAGCAGATCAAGAACTCCGAGTTGCCAGGGAACTTCTGCGCCGATATCTGTCACCACGCTGTTCACCATGAAGTCAACAATCTCGGCCACGGAGAGGTCGATCCCTTTTGCCTTGAGGGCAGCGCCAGTATCGGTGAGCGCAGCCCCCACTACAGAGAGTTCGTCTTGCACGGTCCAGTTGACCTTGTACATCTGCGCAAGCTTGTGCTCTGCAGCAACCCAGTAGGGCTCTGAGTCCACCATGGTTCCATCTAGGTCCCAAAGTACGGCAGTGGGTAAGGGCATCAGGTGAATCTAGGCGGCCTGGGATTGACTCGCTGACGGAATCGGACACTTCGCAATTCCTCTTCAAAACTAGAACGCGTTATCGTTCACCCCATGGAGATCATCGACAGCGTACTGACCAACCCGGAAGCTTTTCAGCGGATGGAACACCACGAGGTGTTTGCCCAGCTGCGCCAAGAAGATCCTGTGCACTGGACCGAAGAAGAAACAGGGCCGGGCTTCTGGTCAATCACGAAGCATGCAGACCTGAAGTTGATCAACCGCGATGCCGAGGGGTTTAGCTCCGAGGCCAACGGCGTGAACATTATTGAGTTCAACGACGTGGAGTCGGGCTTTGATATGCGCGGCAAGATCATGTTGATGACTGACCCGCCGCGGCATACGCGGTACCGGCTGTTGGTCAACAAGGGGTTTACGCCTCGCATGATTGCACTTATTGAACAGCACCTGAGGTTCCGCACGGAGCTCATTGTGGATCAGGTCATCGAGGCCGGAACCTGCGATTTTGTGACCGATCTTGCAGCGGAGCTTCCACTGCAGGCAATCGCAGAGATCATGGGTGTTCCCGATGAAGACCGGCACCTGCTCTTTGATTGGTCCAACCGAATGGTTGGCGCCGATGACCCCGAATATCAAAGCGAGAACCCTGACGAAGCAACGATGGCAGCAGCAGAGTTGTACATGTATGCAGCAAGCCTTGGCGAAGCACGACGGGACGACCCCCGCGAGGATGTCGTGACCAAGCTGATCAACGCAGAGATCGACGGCGACCGCTTGACCCAAGAAGAGTTTGAGCTGTTCATTCTCCTTCTAGCCGTTGCCGGTAACGAGACCACACGCAACGCAACTGCGCACGGAATGATTGCGCTCATGGAGAACCCCGAACAGCTTGCCAAGCTGCGAAGCGATCCCGATACATACATCGATGGCGCAGTTGAAGAGGTGCTTCGCTGGGCAACTCCCGTGCTGCACTTTCGACGCACGGCTATGAAAGACCTTGAGCTACGCGGTAAGCAGATCAAAGCTGGCGACAAAGTCGTGATGTGGCACATCTCTGCGAACCGGGATGAGGAAGTCTTCGACGCTCCCTTTAGCTTCGACATCGAACGCACCCCGAACGAGCACATTGCTTTCGGTGGCGGCGGCGCTCATTACTGCTTGGGAACGAACTTGGCCCGCATGGAACTTCGGTTGATCTTCCATGAGATCGTGTCTCGGATGCAGGACATCGAATTTGATGGCGATATTGAGCGGCTTCGGTCGAACTTTATTGGCGGTGTGAAGCACATCCCAATCCGCTTCACGCCGGCCGAGCGCAAGCACGCCGAGGGCCAAACCGTTAACGACTGAGCCTAGCGAGGCGCTTGTTTGTGCTTGTGCTTGTGCTTGTGAGAAGGGCGCCTCGGCCGGGCGACCGCAGCGCTATTCGGCTACAAAATCTAGTGAGGCTGAATTCATGCAGAATCGCTGCCCGGTTGGGCGCGGGCCGTCTGAAAACACGTGGCCTAGGTGCGCTCCGCAATGGGCGCAGACGGCTTCAGTTCGAGACATCCCGTGACTTCGGTCCTCAATCAGCGTGACCTTTTCGGGGTCAAGCGCTTCAAAGAACGAGGGCCACCCAGATCCTGACTCGTATTTAGTTTCAGACGAGAACAGTGGCATTTCGCAGACGACGCAGCGGTAGGTTCCCGCATCTTTCTTGTCCCAGTAGGCGCCCGTAAACGCTGGCTCAGTGCCGGCTTGTTGAGTCACGATGAACTGTTCGGCACTGAGTCGTTCGCGAAGCTCATTCTCTGCGAGATCGGTTCTCAGCGGTGTCTCTGCGGTAGGGCCTGTTGCATCTGTCATCGGATCAACATTATCGGGGTGTGCAGCGAAGGTGATATCGGTAGGCTCATTCAAGTTGTACTGCTTATCTACTGCAGGGGCGAGTTACTTTCCCCTACTTATTGAGGAACACCATGTCCGTTGAGAACGACCAGAACCGCACCTTGCCACCTAACCCATTCGCGGATCGCGAAGACGCTGTGGTGCAACGAGAGCCAAAACTGGTTCGCACCGCAGTGCGGCAACTGAAAAAGGAAGAGGAACTCAAGCCGCTCCAAGCAGAACTGCTGGTCTTGCAGCGCTACCTAGAGGAAAACAGCAAGCGGATGATCGTGCTGTTCGAAGGCCGAGACGCGGCTGGCAAAGGTGGCACGATTCGACGAGTGACCCGTTATATGAACGAGAAGCACTATCGGGTTGTGGCCTTAGGCAAACCCACAGAAGAGCAGCGCTCGCAATGGTTCTTTCAGAAGTACATCGCAGAGTTTCCGACCGGGGGAGAGATGGTGCTCTTCGATCGCAGTTGGTACAACCGGGCAATGGTCGAGCCGGTATTTAGCTTCTGCACCGAGCAGGAGTACAAGAATTTTATGCGGGGCGTGGTTGGCTTCGAAAAGGACCTTGTTCGGCAGGGAACGATTCTGGTGAAGCTGTATTTCAGCGTGACGAAGCGTGAGCAGAAGCGACGTTTCGATCGTCGACGCAATGACCCATTGCGTCAGTGGAAACTCAGCGAGATTGACGTTCAGGCTCAAGAGCATTGGGCAGATTTCACCGACCGCAAGTACGCGATGCTTAAAAAAACCAGCACGGTAGAAGCCCCCTGGACGGTGATTCGCTCAAAGAACAAACATCTAGCAAGAATGAACGCGATGCGGGTCATCCTGAACGCTGTGGACTACGGCGAGCGCAACCCTGAAGTCAACTATGTTCCCGACCCATCGATCGTTGTCTCGGGTGCGCAGGAACTTGCGATTATGGAAGCCGATCGGATTCGCAAGGGCCGTTTCACGAGCTAGGGCGGCGGCGTCGTAGGAGCCGTCCTAAGCGCTCGCGGTTGTAGCGCTGCACCATCACGAACGGCAGGTGCGCAACAACGCCGAAGACGATCATGAACACTCCGAGTAGGGGACGACACCAGATGAGGAACAACGGACCTGCGCTTAAGTTAAGCCAGTGCACCGTCTCTGCTCGGCGGGTCTCGGCCATGAAACGCTCTAGGTGCTCAGTGGAGCGATTCGTCAGATGTCGCTTCGAGAACCCGTCAGGAAAGAGGTCGCCTTTTTCGGGTAGGCGGTCCTTCCAGTTCCGAATTTTTAACCGGCGCTGATAGAAGTTGCCCTCGTCCTCGAAACGACGTGGTCGGGTCAACCAGGTGTCGTGATCAAAGCGCCTCACGGGAACCTTATGAAGGAGAAATCCGGTGCTGAAACCAATAAAGAGCCAAGCTAGAACCGACACAACGACGGCTGCGATGTCTGGAAGCTGAATCAACACGGCTTGTGGCTTTGAGTTCCAAGAGGGATTGCCCGTCCACGCCAGGTGACACTTCGGCGAACGTAGGTCCGCCAGAGTGACCATCCGAAGATGCAGAAAAAGAACGCTAGGAGCACAGGAAAAACTGCTGCTGTTCTCAAGCCGAAGTTTCCGACATTGTGGAACATCCACACCAGTTGAGCGGTAAAGGCGAAGTAGACCGCGAACGCTACCCAGATGGGCTGGGAGCCGAGTGCTGCTTCTACGGCTAGCCCGGTTGCGCTACCTAGGCTTGTCAGCCAGAGGACCGCAGCAAGAAGCCGTAGTGGGTGAGTTGCACCAGCCCCGGTAGCAAAGTTCTTTGCCCAGCCCTCGCAGAGTTGGCGCAGGCCGTTTGGGTACATCCGAAACTTCACGAGATCGGCTCCACGGAACAGTTCCACGGGTTGCCCGCTACTGCGATAGTTCGCCGCAAGCGCTAGGTCTTCGACCACTTCATTTCGTACTGCCTCATGGCCGCCGGCAAGGAGGTAGCTTTCATCACATGTGACCAGCACCGGCCCGAATGCGCCTCGTGACTTGGTTCGCGAGGCCATGGCGGTTCCCATCAACGCAATCACGTTGAACAGCGCAGAAAGCTTCTCGTAGGGCCGCTTCGTTTCATGCCAAGGCTGAACCGAAACTAGAGCCCCTGAGGCTTTCTGGTAATCAACTAATAGTTGGGCAACGGTTTGCTCAACTCGCACATCAGCGTCAAAGAAGATCAAGCCTCGGTCCGTGTCGGTGGAGCTGTTACGAAGGTGCTCAACTCCGCTGTGACATGCCCAACTCTTGCCCGTCCAACCTTCGGGCAGGTCTGCTGCATCGATGACTTCAACCCCAGCAAACTCAGATGCGATATCGGCGGTGCGATCTGTGGAATGGTCATTCACTACGACCACGCGATTGCCTGCTACTGGAAGTGCCGCAAGGTCGCTCAGCAGAAGTCCGATGGAATCGGCCTCGTTCCGTGCCGGAATAATCACGTCAAAGGGGCGGCCTTGGCCTACGTTTCTAAGCCCGTTGGGAGTCGAAAGAGGTTGTTCGCTCTCTGCAGCGGTGCTCGTAGCGGCCAACTGCCGGACGGTCTTCGTTCGTCCAAAAAGTATCCATCCCAGAGTCCACCCGAGAAAACAGAACACAATTGTGAACACGTACCTGAGCCTCTCTCAGTCCTTGCGAGACAGACCTCTGCACGGTTGCAGGAATGGTGACTGAGAAGCAGGAGTCTACCGCTGATACTGTCAACCACGTTGAGCGGGCCATACGACCTTGGGAGTTTCTGTGTTGAAGTTCACTGATGAGCACGATTCGTTTAGAGCCATGGTCAGGGACGTGGTTCAAAATGAGATTGATCCCCACGCTGATGAGTGGGAGCAGGCTGGGATGTTTCCGGCGCATCGTCTGTTTAAGAAATTCGGCTCGCTCGGGCTCTTAGGACTTGAGTACTCAGAAGATGTTGGCGGTGCCGCTGCAGACCACAGCTACACCATGATCTTTGGCGAGGAAATCGGCCGAGCGGCATCGCTCGGGGTTGCCATGGCGCTGTCAGTGCAAACCGATATGGCCACGCCTTCTTTGCACCAGTTCGGTACAACTGAGCTGAAAGAGAAGTTTCTTGTCGGAGCTATAACTGGTGACCAAGTAGCTGCGGTTGGAATTAGCGAAGCTGACGCGGGAAGCGATGTTGCGGGCCTTCGCACTCGCGCTGTGATCGACGGTGACGAATGGGTGATCAACGGGTCAAAGATGTGGATCACCAACGGGGCGCAGGCAGATTGGATCTGCTTGCTGTGCCGCACCTCGGATGAGGGCGGTTTTCGGGGAATGTCGCAGATCATTGTTCCCACAGACTCCGAAGGCTTCTCGGTGAGCCGAACCCTTGACAAGCTCGGCATGCGAGCTTCAGATACTGCCGAGCTGAGTTTCACTGACGTGCGTGTGCCAGTTGAATATGCCATTGGTGAAATCGGCCGAGGCTTTCAGCAGCAAATGAGTCAGTTCCAAAACGAGCGCATGATTGCCTCGTATCAGATGGTGGGAGCGATTGAACATGCGCTCAACCGGACGGTGGCTTATCTCAAAGAACGAGAGGCCTTTGGCGCTCCGCTGTTGGCAAATCAGTCGTTGCAATATGAGCTTGCTGACCTAGCGTCGGAGCTCGACATGATGCGCCATCACAACTGGGCGGCAGTGGCTGCTTATATGGACGGCCAAGACATCACTCGGCACGCAACGGTGGCCAAGTTGCGCTCGGCTCGCCTGGCCCGGCGCATGGCCGATCTCGCCGTTCAGTACCACGGCGGCATGGGATACGTAGAAGAGAACTGGCCTGCGCGGTTCTACCGCGACACTCGCTTGTGGTCGATCGGCGGGGGAGCGGATGAGGTTATGTTGCGCACTCTTGCTCGCATGAATGGCATCATCGGGGACTGACTGAGCTAGTTGCTTCAGAGCATGTAGCTTTGGGAGATAACAACTCATCCGGGGAGCTCGCACCAGCGGGCTGAGAAAGTGGCTCAGGGCCACTGACCCGCAACCTGATCTGGGTAATGCCAGCGGAGGGAGATTCATAGTGGAATGTGTGAAGAGCGCCGTTGTGTTTTCTGGCGGGCCGCACCCTGAAGTGACAGCGCCGAGCGTCTTCAGAGCATCTGCTGCTGTCGATGCAGCGTTCGTTGTAGCAGCTGACTCTGGGCTGCACCTTGCGTTGGCATGTGGGCGCATGCCCGACCTAGTTATTGGCGACATGGACTCCGTGGATCAGCCACTGCTCGATCAAGCAAGGCAAGCCGGTGCAGAGATCCGACCCTTTCCTGCAGACAAAGATGCAACCGATCTTGAGCTCGCTCTCGAGGCGGTGATGGCCTGCGAGGCCCACGAGATTCGTAACCTCACCGTCATTGGCAGCGGATCTGGGCGCGTAGACCATCTCTTTGGTGGGCTCTTGTTGTTAGCCGCTGAGCGATTTGCCAACATGCGTATTGACGCATTCTTTGACTCAACCTATGTGGCAATCGTTCGTGACTCTTGGGAGTTCTCGGCCGAGCCTGGGCAGGTGTTGTCCGTCATGGCACTGAACGGAACCGCCTGTGGGATTGTGAGCAGGGGGCTGCGCTGGACCTTTGGCGGTGAGGCTCTAGAGCCGGGCTCAACCCGCGGAGTCTCGAACGAGATTTTAGATTCAGTTGCACATATCAGCGTGGAGTCCGGCGTCGTAGCGGTCATCCTGAATCAAGAAAGGGAGCCATGACATCGAACAGCTTCTTCAGATCAGCAGTCAGAGGTTGTTTGGTTCTTGTAGTCGCAGCGGTTCTGCTGTTGGCCAGTGCTTGCAGTTCTAGTACGAACTCCGCATCAGACGTTGCGCAGGACTCACGGGAAGCGAAAGAAGTCGTACTCGTTACCTACGATGCGTTCGCCCTTCCAGAAGAGGCAGCAGCAGAGTTCACAAAGCAAACCGGTGCCACCATCAAAGTTGTAGCCACCGGAGACACAGGAACCATGTTGACCAAGGCGCTGTTATCGGCAGGGTCACCAGAAGGCGATGTGATTTTTGGCATCGACAACACTCTGGCAACTCGAGCGTTAGAAGAGGAACTGCTTGTTCCCTTTCAACCCGAGGTCATTGAAGGCGTTCCAGAGAAACTGCGCCCTCTGGGTGCGGCCGGAGACCTTCTGGTTCCGATCGACACTGGTGATGTGTGCATCAACATCGATCAGGAGTGGTTTGCAACGAACGGCATTGAGCCGCCCACCACAATGGCGCAACTGACTGACCCTGCCTATCAAGACCTGCTCGTTGTCGAGAGTCCAGTCACCTCTTCTTCGGGTCTTGCGTTTCTCATTGGAACCGTCGCTCGCAGCGGGGAGCAGGGCTGGCCGAAGTACTGGCAACAACTGAAAGACAATGGGGTGCGAGTCCGCCCGAGCTGGGATGATGCGTACTACAGCGACTACACCGTTTCTGGCGGAGACCGACCGCTGGTGCTGTCCTACGCCTCGAGTCCGCCCGCAGAAGTGGTCTTTAGCGAGGGCGAACGCACCGAGCCTGCCTCGACTGTCATGTTGGAGAGCTGCGTAGCGCAGATTGAGTACGCCGGAGTGCTTGCCGGAGCGCCGGAGCCAGAACTTGCTCAGCAACTCCTGAAGTTCATGCTCAGTCCCACATGGCAACAGGCTTTGCCGCTCACGAACTACGTCTTTCCCGTCACGGCCGTTGCATTGCCAGAGGTCTTTGAGCGCTTTGCGCCCCGCGCCGCCGAACCACTCAGCATTGCCCCAGAGGTAATCGCTGCCCAACGCGAGGTTTGGATTGAGCAGTGGCGAGAAACAATGGAGTGAAGGTTCTCAACGATCAGCGCTTAGCCGCGCGCCAGAGTTCCCAACCTTCGAGCGTCACGATGGGGCACGTATCGAGGGTTGGGAACATCGTGGTAGCGGCTGTCTTAGTCATGATCGCTCTACCTGTTCTCGCCGTTTTATTGCGCGCTGTTCGGCCCGATGGGGTGTGGAGCTCCGAGGCACTAACTCGCATACTTGGATCACCTCGGACATGGCGGCTCATTGCAGTAACCATTGCCCAAGCGCTGGTGTCCTGCGCCTTTACGGTGGCCGTTGGCGTTCCAGTTGCTTGGGTTCTCTCGCGATTTCGTTTCGCTGGAAGATCGCTGATTCGCACCCTTGCGACGGTTCCCTTTGTGCTGCCCACCGTGGTTATCGGTGCAGCGTTTGCCACGGTGCTCGGACCGCAGGGGGTAGTCGACGCACGCGGAACTTGGTGGGCGATTATTGCAGCACAGTTATGTTTCAATCTGGCAGTAGTAATTCGCACGGTGGGCGCATCGCTGACTGGCTTGGACCCAAATCAACAGGCCGCTGCGCGATTACTAGGGGCCTCTTCTTTTGAGGCGGCTCGGCGGGTGGTCTTGCCAGCGGCCCTTCCCGCTATCGCTGCTTCCGCAGTCGTGGTGTTCTTGTTTTGCTTCACTAGCTTTGGTGTAATCGTCATGCTGGGCGGAGGTGCAGTCACCACAGTTGAAGTAGAAATCTGGACGCGAGCAACCCGGCAATTTGATATCTCAGGCGCAGGAGTTTTGTGCGCAGTTCAACTCGCTGCAGTAATCGCCACGCTCAGCATCCACAGCCGGATCAGCAAGAAAAGGCCGAGCACTTCGGTGTTGCATGTGCGCCGCTCAGACCGTGTGCCGCGCTCATGGTCAGAGTGGGCCGCCGTTGCCGCAGGTGTCGGTGCAATCCTCATTATTTGTGGGCTGCCACTAGCGGCGCTCTTTGAGCGTTCGCTTCGCGTAGGACCCGGCTTCGGGTTCGCTCATTGGCAACACCTTGGTTCTGCTGCGGCAAGGACGGGCCTGAGCGTGGATCCACTCTCTGCGATATCGCGTTCACTCATCACAGCGAGTAGCGCAGCAGCAGCAGCGGTGTTTCTTGGCGTTCCCTCGGCCAGAGTCATTGCTCGCAGACCCGGGGGGAGTGCCGATCGGATCTTGCTGTTACCTCTGGGCGTTTCTGCCACCACACTTGGCCTTGGGCTCTTGCTGATTGGTGGCAAGCCGCCACTCGACCTGCGGGGTTCGCTCTGGCTCGTGCCCGTAGCTCAGGCACTAGTTGCTCTTCCCCTCGTTGTGCGAGCAGTGCTGCCTGCGCTCCAAGCACTTCCAGCATCGCTAGACGAATCCGGCCGACTGCTTGGAGCAGGTGCCCTAGAGCGCTTTTGGCGAATTGAATTACCTGCGATTCGCTCGGCAGTAGTTGCTGGCGCCGGACTAGCTTTTGTGGCCTGCCTCGGGGAGTTCGGCGCCACGGTGTTCCTTGTTCGAACTGCTCAACCAACAGCGCCGGTTGCCATTGAGCGTCTGCTGAGCCGCCCAGGAGGTGCTGGCTTTGGCCAAGCCATGGCCTTGTCCTGCATTCTCGTGGCTGTGTGTGGCTGCGTGCTTTTGGCTGTGGACTACCTTGCCTCGGGTGATGATGGCCTTGACCTGGCTTTCTAGCCGACCCCCAATTGCAGCTTCTCTTGCGAAGGTCCCTAGTCAGGGTCCCTCGCAGGACAACTCAAGTTCGGATTGTCTCAGAGCGAAGAACGGGTAGACAAGAGTTGGCAAATAAGTAAACACTGGGGAAGAGTCCCCCATCTTGGTGATCCCACCGGACTGTGGCTGTACCATTGATGCCGTTGCAGCGACCTGAGATTCGCTGCCACCCTCCTCATGCGGAACCGGGCAGAATGATCAACTCACGAACAACGATTGCGATACTTGCCTGTCTGAGCGCGGTTGCTTTTTCGGTTTCGGGCGTTTCGGCACAGGGGGGAGGTGCCGATCCGGGCGCTCCGAGCACTAGTGTTTTGCCTGAAGATTCGGCGAGTTCCACGACCTCGGTTGCTAGCGAGTCAAGCTTGCCTGTGACGGTTCCAACTAGCACGCCCGATCAAACTTCCTCGCCTACAACGACCTACTTGCCGCCCATTCCGGACGAACTGATCAATGATCCTCGTGTGCCATTTCTCGTAGACCCAGGAGATGGCGATGGCATCGACGTACCCATCGCGCAGTTCAGCTTTGACCCGCAATCAGTAGCGGTGCTGCCCGAGCGAGTGGCAGGTGCCCAAGCAGCGCTACTTGAGAGCCAAGCAAATCTTGATCAAATACAACAGCGTGTTGCAGAGAAAACTCAGAGCGTTCTAGATCTCACGGCTGAACTCGAGCAGTTGTCTGCTGGCGTGAGGACCGCTGTGACAAAGACTGCAACCGCTCGACGGCGCCTTCGAGACCATGCCGTGACTGCCTATGTGCAGGGGCGGGCCGAAGACAAACTAGCGCTGCTCAATAATAATGATTTTGTCGATATTGGTGTAGCCCGGAGCTACCTTGCGGTTGTTGCCCGCCAGCATGACCGACTGCTGCGCAACTACGAACGACAGAGCAACGCTCTGGGTACATCTGAAGCGCGCCTAGCCTCAGACCTGGGAGTAGCACAGTCGGTCTTGGCCCAAACCTCTGCTCAGGTACAGCCTGCCGTGGAGGCAGTAGCTGCGGCTACAGCGCAGCTTCAGGCCTATGAGTCTGGCGCTCATGCCTATATCAACGGGTTTGTGTTTCCCGTGGCTAGCGAAGTGGAGTTCATCGACAGCTGGGGATATCCACGTATGACGGGCACCCCCTCGGCGCACTGGCATCAAGGAACGGACATCTTTGCGGACTACGGCACGCCCCTGATTGCTTCAGAGAACGGCACCATCGCTCGTGTAGGAACTGGCACTCTCGGCGGCAACAAGCTGTGGGTGGTGGGTGAGTCTGGAACCGAGTATTACTACGCACACTTGTCGGCATTTGCTCCAGGAGTGTCTGACGGAATGCGCGTCACGGCGGGGCAGCTCGTTGGGTACGTGGGAGATACCGGAAACGCTCGCGGAACCTCACCGCACTTGCATTTCGAGGTGCACCCCGGCGGTGGAGATGCAGTGAACCCGTACCCGCTACTGAAAGCTGCTTACGGTAATCGGACGGTGTTCAGGGCGACTGCTCCCGCAGCGGAACCGGCAGCTGTCCCGACACCAGAACAGGCCGCAGAACAGGCCGCAGCCCCTGCTACAGACCAAGCAGTCGGCGCAGCGCCCGAAGCGGGTGTGGGGGGCTAGCCAGTCAGGTGACGTCAATCCTGGCGTTTGGGCGGCAGAATGGGCAGATGGTTTTTCTTTGCCCCGAAGCAGTTAGTCAGAGCTACTAGTGGAAGTCACTGCAGTTCTCGCTGCCCCGGTTGCTCCTGAATTGCTCTTCGACTTGATTACCGATTTGGGCCGATACCCCGACTGGTTAGACATCGTTCCTCGCTCTCGACCCGTTGAGCCTGACCCAGATGACTCCGGGCCAGCTTGGTCGGTTGATCTCCGAGGGCAGTTGGGGTTGCTCAGTCGCTCAAAGCGATTACGGATGGTCAGAACGCAGTCTGAGTCACCGCGAATTGCAAGATTCGAACGCCGCGAGCTGGATTCGCGCAACCACAGCAGTTGGGTTCTGGAAGCACAAGTTCAGCCGTTAGGTGAAGCTCAATGCGAGCTCACTATGTGGTTGCATTACGGGGGAAGCATGTGGGTTCCCATGCTCGACCGCCTCCTAGCAGATGAGATCGAGCGTTCTCGCGGACGCCTATTGAACGTTCTTGGAGTGAGTTCATGACAACACGTGTGTGGCCGGGACGGCCGTACCCACTAGGCGCTACTTGGGACGGGGCAGGCACCAACTTCTCTGTGTTTTCAGATGTGGCCGAGAGGGTCGAGCTGTGCTTATTCGATGATCGCGGCGCAGAACTCATTGTGGATTTGCCCGAGTGCGTGGGCTCAGTTTGGTTCGGTTACCTGCCCGATATTGGGCCGGGAATGCGTTACGGCTTTCGCGTCTGCGGGCCCCGGCGAAGCGATGCCGACCTCAACTTGCAGTCGAAGTTGCTACTCGACCCGTATGCCAAGGCAATCGCAGGGGCTATTCAATGGAACGACGCAGTTGATGCCGAACATGAAACAGGTACCGACTCGGCGCCGTTTGTGCCGCGTTCGGTGGTAATCAACCCTTGGTTTGACTGGGGGCAAGACCGCTCTCCGGCTCGACCATGGAATGAGACTGTTCTCTACGAAGCACATGTGAAGGGCCTGACCCAGCTGCACCCCGGGGTAGAGAAGGAACACCGGGGTTCGTACCTTGGCGTATGTTCCCCGGCCATTGTGGAACACCTTCATTCACTCGGTGTGACTGCAATTGAACTCATGCCCGTGCATCAGTTCATTCATGATCGCCGCCTTGTGCAGATGGGCCTGCGCAACTACTGGGGATACAACTCGATTGGATTCTTTGCTCCACATAACGAGTACGCAGTAGGCGGCCAAGCTGGGGAGCAGGTGCAGGAGTTCAAAGTGATGGTCAAAACCTTGCACCAAGCTGGCATTGAGGTGATCTTGGACGTGGTGTACAACCACACTGCCGAGGGAGGCCGGGGTGGGCCGCTACTGAGCTTCAAGGGACTCGATAACGGTGCTTACTACCGGCTCGACCCTCAGGATCAGCGCCAATATGTTGACTACACCGGTACGGGGAACACACTCAACATGCGCCACCCCCATGTGCTTCAACTCATCATGGATAGCCTGCGCTACTGGATTGAAGAGATGCATGTAGATGGGTTTCGTTTTGACCTTGCCGCAACGTTGGCGCGCGAGTTACATGATGTCGATCGCCTCAGTGCATTCTTTGACCTCATTCAACAAGACCCGGTAGTGAGCCAAGTAAAGCTGATTGCCGAGCCATGGGATGTCGGCGAGGGCGGCTATCAGGTTGGCAATTTTCCGCCACTCTGGTCCGAGTGGAACGGTCGATACAGAGACTGTGTCCGAGACGTCTGGCGGGGCCACGTTGGCCAACTCGGAGAGTTTGCCGCGCGCCTGACCGGATCCTCGGACCTCTATCAAGCCGAGGGGCGTCGACCGCATGCGAGTATCAACTTTGTGACTGCGCACGACGGGTTCACGCTGGCAGACATGGTCAGCTACGAACACAAACTGAACCAGGCCAACGGTGAAGAGAATCGCGATGGCACAGACGACAACCGCTCGTGGAATTGCGGGGCAGAGGGTCCAACTGATTCCCCCGAGGTGCTGCAGTTGCGCAAGCGGCAACAACGCAACTTGCTCTCGACGCTCGTGTTGTCGCTTGGTGTGCCGATGCTGGTGGCAGGTGATGAGATCGGAAGGACTCAGCTAGGCAACAACAATGGCTTTGCTCAAGATAATGAGATCTCTTGGGTGAACTGGCCCGAGGCAGATCTTGAACTCCTCGAATTTACTCAAGGTCTGATTCATTTTCGGCAATCAAATCGCGTTTTACAAAGGCGCAAGTTCCTGACCGGGCAAGCTGTGAGGGATGGCGGACAGGTCGATGTTGCCTGGTTTAGTTCTGATGGCACCGAGATGGAATCTGGCCACTGGCACGAGGGCTCACAGAGCTTAGGTGTGTGGCTCAACGGCGACCTAGATGAGCTAGGCCCTCGGGGAGAGCGACTCTGCGGTTCTACGCTGATGCTGTGTTTCAACCTCGGTCATGAAGAGATCGCATGGCAGCTTCCCAGCGAGAGCTGGGGAAAGCATTGGTTATGTCGAGTCGACACCGAACATGCCCAAGCGCGTACCACTGCGCATCAAGCACATGGCAGTATCACGTTGGCAGCAAGAAGCGTTCTGGTCCTAGAGGAATACGTTGCTGACTCCACCCATGAAGCTGCGCTCAGCAAACTGCGCTCAGCACACTAATCGGCTCTTAGCTGCCTGAGGCTCGCCGAGCAGTCCAGCGTGACTGGTTTCTCTGGAGGTCCAACGGCAGCCCAAAGCACTCGCTGAGCAACTCGCTAGTCAGCGTTTCCGTAAGAGGTCCGGCTCCAAGTATCCGACCCTTCTGAAGCGCCAGCACATGGGTAAAACTCGGGGGGATCTCCTCGACGTGATGAGTCACCAAAATGATTGGCGGTGCAGAGGGGTCAGCGGCAAGTGCGCCTAGTCGATCCACGAGGAGTTCACGGCCCCCAAGGTCAAGCGCAGCGCTCGGCTCGTCAAGCAAAATCAGATCAGGGGCCGACATGAGTGCCCGAGCTAGCAAAACTCGTTGACGCTCCCCAGACGAGAGTGATCCATAGGGCCGCTGAGCTGTGAATCCGACGTCTTGAGACTCCAGAAGTCCTCTCGCTTTGTCACTATCGGCTTGGTCGTAGTGATGCCACCAAGGTTCTAATGCTGCAAACTTGGCGCACATCACGACCTCAGTTGCAGTGAGTTGTGGCCGAATCATGTCTGCTAGTGCGGGGCTCACAAGTGCCACCCTGCGGCGTAGCTTTCGTACGTCGGTGTGGCCGAGTTCCTCGCCGAGCAACTTCACCGAGCCGCAGCTTGGGTGTTCGTACAAAGAGCAGATCCGAACCAGAGAGGTCTTGCCGCTGCCGTTTGCGCCAAGAACGATCCAGCTTGAGCCAGCCTCGACAACAAAGTCGATTTCATCCAGCAGACGAGTGCCGTTGCGGGTCAAACCGACTCCCGTCAGCCGCAGCACCGGCGGCGTCGGGAACTGTTCCGCCGAGTTCTCCTGCGGCACATGTGCTGCCTGCTCGGTCATTGGGCAGTGGGCGTGGAAAGTGCGTCGGAGTCTGTTACCTGACTGGCTGAAGAAGGCTCTGGTTCATTGAACTGCGGCCCAAATCGCTCCTCGAGTGAAGCTTCCATGGCCTGATTCAAAAGCTCAAGCCCAACGAGCGCCTGCTCTGCCTGTTCGGGTTCTAGGCGCTGAAGCAGGCGGTTGAGTCCTGACCCAACGAGCTCGTCGCCGAGATGCATGGTTCGGGTTCCCTCTGGCGTGAGCGACAACATGACGCGCCGGCGGTCACTCGGGTCGGCCGAACGCTCTACATAAGAGCGGGCCACAAGGCCATCGACCACTGAAGTCATCGAAGAGGCGCTCACCCCAAGCAGTGCTGCAACGTGAGTGGCAGGACGTGACCGCACAGCGAGAAACACCAGCACCCGATATTGGGGAAGTGTCAGTTCTCCTTCGGCGAGAGCGGTTCCTGCAACCTTGGCCAGCCTCGCAGCGGCGCGCACAGCATCAGCGCTACGCAGTTTCGAGCTCGAATCCGGCAACATGAGGAGCCATGCTACCCGCCGAGGTTGAAGAACCCGTGGTGTCACGGCTTCGATTAGTAACTCTCGGCCAAGGTCTCGGTGAGCCAGAAGTACTGCCAAGGTCAGGGTTTCAGTTGTTGTGGCAGTAAGCTATGGGAATTGTTGGATCTCTTCTGGTGACTGATCTCGCATGACGCTGCTCGGATTTGCCGCTGTGCTGCTTTTGGTGCTGGCCAACGCCTTCTTTGTGGCGATTGAGTTTGGCCTTGTCGCAGTTGACCGCAATCAACTGCAGAAACTCGCCGATGACGGCAGTCGCGCTGCTATTCGTGCTGCTGCTCTTCAACAGCGACTCTCATACAACCTGTCGGGTGCTCAACTTGGAATCACCATCTGTAGCCTCGGCCTTGGTGTGCTTGCGGAGCCAGTTGTTGCCGTTGCGCTTGAACCTTTTGTTGGGAACCTTGTCGGTGAGAAACGAGCGCTCGGTATTTCGGTGCTGCTCGCGTTGTTGTTCACCACGGTGGTGCAGATGGTGGTCGGCGAGTTGGTTCCAAAGTCCGTGGCAGTTGCTAAGCCATTACCAACCGTATTGGCACTTTCGGCGGTGTTTCGAGGGTTCAATTTAGTTTTTAGTCCCGTGATCTTTGGCTGCAATGCTCTAGCCGAACGACTCGTTCGGCTCTTTGGGGTTGAACCCAAAGAAGAACTCTCGAGCGTTCGGAGCCGCCAGGAACTCAAGCGCCTAGTGACATCCTCGGCCGAGAGCGGCACCTTAGACAGCAAGGATGCCGATCTACTGAACCGCACGTTCAGGTTTGGTGAAAAAACTGCTGCTGATGCCCTTACGCCGCGGGTCAGCGTTGAAGCGCTCCCGCTTGACGCTCTTGTTGGTGACCTCATGGAGCTGACGGCAGCCACTGGCCTGTCTCGGTTCTTGGTTGTTGAAGAAGACCTTGACCATGTTGCCGGCGTAGTTCACATCAAAGACGTTCTCGGCGTTGACGCAGACAAGCGCTCTGAGTATCCGGTGCGCCGCCTACTGCGCTCCGTGCTAGCAATTCCGGAATCCAAGAATCTGGAATCGCTGATCGTCGAGTTGCAGGGGGCTGCAGGGCAATTCGCGCTTGTCGTTGATGAGTACGGCGGCACTGCGGGAATCATCACACTCGAAGATGTGCTGGAAGAAATTGTGGGTGACATCGACGATGAGCACGATCCGCAAAGCAGCACTCCATCGGTACGGCGTTGGCAGGGAGCACACTTGCTCTCTGGGTTGCTTCACCCCGATGAGGTACTAGAAGCGTGCCAATTTGAGATGCCCGATGGCCAGTTTGAAACACTCGGCGGGTTTGTGCTCGCCACGCTTGGTCACATCCCAGACGTGGGCGAACAGTTCTTGTGCAATGGCTGGAGCGTCGGGGTTGAAGCAATGGAGGGTCGCCGAGTGGCGACGGTCAAACTCGTCGCTCCGGTTCCAGAAACACTTGCAGGCACCTTGCCCGCTAGCGATTCTCTTGGCGACGGGCAGGGCAGCGCATGAACCCCTTGTTGATCCTGTTGTTTGGACTGATCCTGATATTGGCGAACGGCTTTTTTGTTGCCGTGGAATTCTCGTTGATGGCCGCAAGAAGGGGCCGAATTGAGGAGCTTGCCGAGGCCGGATCGATGGGGGCCCGTCGCGCCTTAGAGGGTATGCGTAACCTCAATGTGCAACTCGCAGCGAGCCAACTTGGAATCTCTGTGGTCTCGTTGTTGCTGGGTTGGTTGATTGAGCCAGTGGTGGGCGCTGCGTTTGAGAACCTCTTTGGTCTGACGGCTCTTCCCGAGGGCATCTCAAATGCCTTAGGTCTTGCACTAGGACTCATCATCATTGCTTTGGTTCATATGGTTGTCGGCGAGATGGTTCCAAAGTCCCTTGCTCTGTCCGCTCCCGAGGCCGTGGCTGTGGCTCTCGCCCCAGTGCATCGAATCGTGGTGGCGTTGGTGCGCCCGGCAGTTGCTGGTTTGTATTGGCTAGCTCGGATTGGTACCCGAATGGTTGGTGTGGAACCAGCGGATGAATTGGCGCAAGCACATACGGCACCCGAGCTTGCTGTCATGGTCGCAGAGTCTCGAGCGGGGGGAGAGTTGCAGCTAACGGAGCATGAGTTGCTCGTTGGCGCACTCGGGTTTTTGCAGATACGAGTTGCAGATGTGATGGCTCCTCGACAGCACCTAGTCACGGTGCCGAACACAGCAACAGTGGCTCAAGCGGAAGAGCTCGTGCATGAGTCGGGGCATTCACGAGTGCTGGTACTTGGCGCTGGAACTGACCAAGTCACGGGCTTTTTGCATGCCAAAGACTTGATTGCGGTTCCAGCAGAAAAGCGCAACGGGCTGCTTCCCCCGGGCATTGTGCGAGTGGCGCTGAGCGTAAAGTCGGAGGACCGCCTAGAAGACCTGATGCAAAAAATGCGCCGTACCCGCCGTCACGTAGCTGTCGTCATGGATCAAGGCCATCTGCTTGGCCTCGTGACACTTGAAGACATTCTCGAAGCAATCGTCGGCGAGATTAGCGACGAGTCTGACGGTGGACTCTTGGCGCACCCTGACCTGCAAAAAGGCCATGTGAAGGGCGAGGTGCTTGACCAAGACGAAGAACCTGCCGCAGGAGAGGAGCCCTTGTGATGGGTTCAGCGCGAACTCGCGTCCTGAAACGCTTTTCTGCTCAATATCAGCAGTCAGCTCCCTGCATCACGGTGATCTCGCCGCATTTTGATGACCTCCCGCTGTCGCTCGGGCAAAGTCTGCGCAACGGCGTTCTTTCTAGGTGCCAGGTGCGCGAGCGTGTGGTTTTCGGTAGGAGTTCTTGGACCGAGTGGGTTCGCCCAACCCCCGAACGTTCGCCTGCTATCAGCCTCTGGCGAAGAGCCGAAGAGGTTGCTGCGTCAATGATGTTTGGTTTCGACTGGACAGCTGCGCAGTGGCCTGAGGCACTTCTGCGGCGTGGGGCGGGTTTTGGTCCAGACATGTTGGACTCAAGGATCGACCTCTCTGCTGATGCGCTCATTCCAGAGATCTCGGGTTGGCTTGAAGCAGTAATCAGTTCTCGGCAGCGGGCCAACAAGGCGCGGCCAGAGGTGCTGCTAGTAGCTGCTGGACTCGGCGGGCATATTGATCACCGTTTGCTTGCACATGCCGCAGCAGCCCTCGTGGGTCAGGTTGACACGCCTATTGGTTTTTATGAGGACCGACCGTATGTGTCGTTCCTGTCAGCCGACCAGATCACAGGCCAGCTTGCATCGCTCGGTCTGCAGTTCGAAGCAGTTGATGTTTCAGCAAAGGTTCAGGCTTCGACTCAAGCAGCAGCTCGGCTCTGCTATCCCAGCCAGATGAAGCCTTTCTTTCGAGAAGCCATGGACCTTGACCGAGCACACGGCGCCTGTGAGCGAGTGTGGTTTCCAGTCGGTACGCGTCCAGAGTGGTTCGGGCCTAGCTAGCTCAGGATCGCGCCAATGCTCACCACCGAACTGGGGCTGTTTTCGCACCTCAGCTAGGACGATCCGTAGAGCGTTGCGAGGGCTTGTAGCCTTGCTGTGTGCTCTTGTACGACACCGCCCGTCAACAGATCGTTCCCTTTGATCCTCCCGATCACATCGTCACGATGTACACCTGCGGCATTACGCCCTATGACTCCACTCATTTGGGCCATGCCGCAACGTACCTCACCTATGACGTTTTGCAGCGAAGGCTTCGAGACCTCGGTCACGAAACGCGCTGCGTGCGAAATATCACTGACGTTGATGACAGCATCCTGCCGAAGGCAAAGGAACTCGGCGTGCACTATTTGGATCTTGCAGCCTCCGAGCTTGCTCGATTTGATGCCGATATGGAGCGACTTGAGATGCTGCCGTCTTGGTCCGAGCCGCGAGCAACCTCGGCGATCCCAGACATCCGTGGCTTCATTGGCATGGTCTTAGATCAAGGCTTTGCCTATCAAGCTGGTGGCGCGGTGTACTTCGAGGTTTCTAAGTTTCCCAAGTTTGGTCAGATCAGCCACCTGAGTCGTGAAGAGATGCTGTTGCTCGCGCAGGAGCGCGGTGGCAACCCTGACGACCCGCATAAGCGCGACCCACTCGACTTTGTCCTCTGGCAGCCGAGTCTGCCTGACGAGCCTTCTTGGGATTCCCTGTGGGGGCCAGGTCGCCCTGGTTGGCACATTGAGTGTTCTGCATTGTGTCTGCGCGAGCTAGGGACCTCGATCGACTTGCATGGTGGGGGATCTGACCTGATCTTTCCTCATCACGAATGTGAAGCTGCTCAATCTGAGGCTGCAACAGGTGAGCCGTTGGTGCGGCATTGGATGCACCAAGCAATGGTCCGTATGGACGGCGAGAAAATGTCGAAGTCGCTCGGCAATCTTGTGTTTGTGTCCGATCTGTCGCTGACCTGGGACCCACGAGCGATTCGTCTGGCATGTTTGGGTCATCACTACAGAACAAGTTGGGAGTGGCAGGCCTCGCTCATGACCGAGGCCACAGAGCGCCTACTCGCATGGGTTGCTGCCGGTTCGGCAACGGCAAACAGCTCAGATGCTTCTGCTGATTCACTCTTGGTGCTTGAGCAGGTTCGCCTTGCCCTTGACAGTGATCTTGATACGCCAGCAGCGCTGAGCGCCATCGATTCAGCAATCAGTCAAGGCGATGCAACCGGAGCGGATATCCAACAGGCTGCGCAACTGCTTGGAGTTGACTTGTCTCGGCCAGTTCTGCTCACAGGTGAGCCTTTGCTGTGAATTCTGTCTACTCATGCCCATTTCACAGCGTGCGCGTTATAGGATCAGAACTCGGGTTGATGAAAGGCATTAATGGAGCATAGAGACGCAGGGAAATTGCAAGGGGCTGCCCGCCTTTGCCTGACCCCGCCGTTCCGATTCTTATGGAACGTCACCACCGAGGGTCTTGAAAACGTTCCTTCGAAGGGCGCTGCGATTATTGCGCCCAATCACATCTCTGTTCTCGATTCGTTCTTCGTGCCGCTCTGCTTAGGCCGTCGCATGACTTATGTGGGCAAAGCCGAATATATGGACGACTGGAAGACAAAGTTTGTGTTTCCCGCAATCGGCATGATTCCGATTGATCGCTCAGGAGGCGACGCTGCTCAAAGGGCCCTCGATGCGGCAGCTCGGGTCCTGACCGCTGGGGAACTCTTTGGCATTTACCCAGAAGGCACACGCGCCAGAGACGGTTACCTTCATAAGGGCCATACGGGTATTGCTCGGCTGGCGCTGCGCACAAACTCTCCGATTGTGCCGGTTGGCATCGTAGGCAGCGATCTTGTTCAACCTGCGGATTCACGCATTCCGAAGTTCTTTCGCCGAGTGCACCTTCGCTTCGGCAAGCCGATTTCTGTAGAGAAGTACCTTGACCGGGCAAATGATCGTCTCGTGCTTCGCCAGATCACTGATGAGGTGATGTTCGAGATTCGCAATTTGTCTGGTCAGCACTACGTCAATACCTATGCCACGCGCCCAGTTATTTCAGCGGGTGTCGAGGCAGAGCCTTCCGAACATCTTGCAGAAGTCGTGGACCTTCCCGTTCGTCGGCGGGCCAAGGTATCCGTCACATCTGACCTGACTACCGAAAAACCCGCTGTGCTTGTTGCTTCGGCAGCCTCGGAGCGGCCAGTTCCAATCATGATCGAAGCCGATGGCGTTGATCGACGTTCCTCTGCAGCAGCAATCAAGACTCGAAAGCTAGAACTGCCTTTCGAACTTGAGCTTTCGACTGCATAGCGGCAAGCACCGCCAGTCGCCGCTTCAGAACCTCTCCGATCAGGAGGGTTCCTCGACGAGTTCTCTGATGTCCTCAGATGGCGGCTGTTCTAGGCGCATGTCCTGACGTTGCCCGGACCCAGTGAGTCGGTACCACTTGTGATCGGGGCCAATGACCAAGAGCAAGCCTTCGCTCATGCGAAGACTGTGGTAGTTCAACGCTATTGACCTACGAGAGTGGCCAATCTCTACGAGTCGTTCTCGGCCCTCGGCTAGTAACTGCTGGTCCGTAGACCACGAATCCGTATCCGCAATGACGGCAACTCCGGCATCACCCGCCACACTCCAAGCATGAGCCCAAACTGTCAGCCGTTGTGGAGTCACGCCTGCAAAATCAGCAAGCTCAGCAACTGCGAGCGCAGAGCTCGCTCCGGTGGCGCGTCGTGCAAGGTCGGATGTAGCGCTGCTGCCAAGGCCCGAGTGTTGCCCATCAACGATCATTGCCCAAGCCCGATCCACTGCATCTACAGCAAGTGCGTCCACGCGTTCTGTGCTGACTTTGTGTTGGGAGGGGATCTGCGCATCCCAAGGCGAATACTGGCCAGGTCCGTGCGGTGAAAGTAACAGTCGCCGGGAATGGACAATCTCTGGGGCAGGTAGCAGTGGGTCGCCGAGTTGTGCTCCGCGCCAAGCCTCAGCTGCAAGAATACCTAGAGGTGCCTGATCTTCAAGGGGGTTCAGTACTGTTCCCGCCGCGGCTGCGCGCCGGGTTCGCACCATCGATATGAAATCATCTCGAGAGATTCCGCGCAGCAAGAAAAGTGCGAATGGGTCTCGGTCCATCTCCTCGGCCACCACAAAACAAGCGGCGGCTGCATGTCTGCAAGGTTCGTTCCAATCCTCGCAGGTGCAGTCGGGGCGCAACTCCGACATCTGCGGAAGCAGCGTCACTTCGACCGCCGCAGCATCGTCAACAACTCCTGCGTGCAGTTCGCCGTCGAGAAGCGCCGCAAGGTGCACCGCCTTGCCCGCTACGGCATCAGCAACTTGTTCCCACTCCGAGGGGGCAAGAGGGCGTACGGCAATATCGAGTCCAAAGAGTTCGCCATGCGCCCCGACTACTCGCGCTGCTATGTGACCCGAGTTCAGCGTGAGCTCGCGCACTGCGCCACGGCGGGCATCTGTTCGGCCACGCTGAAGGCGAGTCTCGTTGCCGTTGCCTCTGGCCTCGAGAGAGTTGATCCAAGCGCGACCCCAAAATGTGCGTCCGAACTGGTCACTAGAGCTCATCATGAATCCTCGGTGCCAAGGCGAACAAGGTCTCCGAGCTCGGCGGTGCTGAGTTCAGTCAACCAAGCTTCCCCTCCGCTCACCACAGCCTCGGCAAGAGCTTGTTTCTGGTTCAGGACGGTTGCAATACGGTCCTCAATGGTTCCATCCGAGATCAGTCGATGAACCTGTACCGGCCGGTCTTGGCCAATTCGCCAGGCTCGGTCGGAGGCTTGGTTCTCGACTGCCGGATTCCACCAGCGGTCGTAGTGCACGACGTGGGTAGCTCGGGTCAGATTGAGGCCGATCCCTCCGGCCTTGAGTGAGACAATAAACACGGGGAACTCTCCTGCTTGGAACTTGTCCACCATCTCTGAGCGTGCTCGCAGTGAGAGGGAGCCCTGTAAGAACTGTGCGGGAATTCCCAATTCGGCGAGCCGAGTTATCAGGAGTTCGCCCATCTTCACATATTGGGTGAATACCAAGGTGGAGTCTCCGGCGTCAGTGATTGCCGTGACGAGCTCTTCAAACAATTCCAGTTTGCCGGATCGACTAGCGAGTGGACCCGGCTGGCGGAGGTATTGCGCAGGATGGTTGCAGATCTGTTTGAGCGCAGTGAGAAGTTTCAGCACTAGGCCGCGCCGAGCCATTCCTTCAGCGCGCTCAATCGACTCAAGAATCTCTTCAACAACTGCGCGGTAGAGCCCAGCTTGTTCGCTGCTGAGAGTCACGGGGTGGTCTGTCTCGGTCTTGGGAGGAAGCTCGGGGGCGATCTCTGGATCGTCCTTTCGGCGCCGCAAGAGAAAGGGAGATAACAAGCGAGCAAACCGCTCGGTAGTGAGTGCGTCCCGATCACGCTCAACCGGAATTGCGATAGTTCTCCGGAAGCTATCGAGCGACCCAAGTAGGCCTGGAGTTGTCCAATCCAGCAGTGCCCAGAGTTCCGTCATGCGGTTCTCTACGGGGGTACCCGTCATGGCGATACGAGCCTCGGCAGGTATGCGCCGAAGCGCTTTTGCAGTCGAGGAGTAGGGGTTCTTTACCTGCTGAGCCTCGTCCGCAACCACAATTCCCCAGACATGCTGGGCGAGTTGGTCGCTGTCTCTTCTCAGGATTCCGTACGTCGTAATCACGAAATCGCCTCGGTTGAGGTTCTTGAGCGAACGCTGCGGACCGTGATAGCGATGCACCTGCATCGAGGGGGCGAAGCGGGCTAGTTCACGCTGCCAGTTGCCCACGAGTGAAGCAGGGCAAATCACCAAAGTGGGGCCAGTTGAAACCTCAAGCCGATGAAGGTGCAGGGCAATGAGTTGGATGGTTTTGCCAAGACCCATGTCGTCAGCAAGCACGCCCCCGAGGCCGATCTTGACCATTTCGCTGAGCCAGGCAACCCCGCGCCGCTGATAAGGGCGCAATGTGGCAACAAGGCCGTCGGGCTCAGCTAGTTCATGAGGCCGCGAAGCTGCGCGCAGTCGCTCTGCAAACTCCGCTGCTGCACCGCCTACGGTTATTTCGACGGCCTCGTCCTCGATGGTGACTGTTCCGCCCAGAGCAGCGGCCAACGTGTCGGTCGCAGAGATTTTGTCTTTGCGGCCGAGCTTTGCAACCACCGTTGGGTCAACCACAACCCAAGAACCTCGAAGCCGAACTAGCGGCCGGCGGCTTGCAGCGAGGGCAGAAAGCTCTTCATCTGACACAACCTCACCGTCGATCGTTGCTTTCCAGGTGAGCTCGCAGACGGTGGCTAGATCAAAAGTTGGTGGCTGATCACCTGCCCCAGGCGGTGGTTCGACATGGGCGGCAGCGCGAACCGTGCGGGTCATAGCGCTCGGAATGAGGACCTCGATTCCGACTCCGCCTAGATCGGTTGCTAGTGAGCCAAACAGCGCCATTCCATGAGTGTCGTCTACCTCAAGGCCGACGGGTTGAGCCTGATCTAGTAGCTGCGCCAGAGGCGGAAACAGGCGTGCACCGCGACGTAATGCCAATAAAAGGTCCGCCTCTGCGTGCTGGTCAAATCCAAGGGCCGTTCCTGCCCAGAGGTCTGCGGCCTCGGCTACTTGAGACGGATCCACAGCTGAACGAACTTGTAGCCGGATTGTGAACGGCGCCTCGTCATCGGTTGGCAGGCTGAGTCGTAGACCCACAATTGTGCGCTCGACTGCATCGGTGCCCACTAGGTACGAACGCAAACTTGATACGTCAACTGCTGCATGTCCATGCCACGCTCGCTGACGAGACACTGTGCCGGCGGCGCCTGTTCGCGGGAGCGAATCGGCGATTGCGGCATACATCCCCATAACTGCATCCTCGGCAGTCATCATCCGAAGCTCAGAGCTGGTCACCGGGTCGAGAGCGCAACAGTGCGCAGTTGGCGGAATCCATCCGGCAAGTGCTGCACGTGCTTGCCGGTCTTGCTCATCAAGTGGACCAATAGCCCATGCGTCGAAGCCGCTCGGTGAAATCGCTGGCTGAAGTCGACCCTTTGCAATGAGTTCCAATGCGGTTCGTGCAACTACTGCCCAGGCCTGAACGCTCGGTGAGACTGAGGGGTCATCTAGGTGAATCCCAACGAGCTGATCAAGAATGCTGCTCACTTCGAACACCTCAGCAGTGACCGTTCGTTGAGAGATCCCGTCCAGTGTTGGAAGAACCACCCTGAGGGGTTCTTGCGCTCGGGGAGCTACAACCTCGTCGGGAAAACTGCCGTTGGGATCTGACCAGAATGCCAAACGCGCCATTCGAGCAGGATCTGCTGAAACAAAGGTGGCGTGCATGGTTGAGTCGAACACAACCCAACAGCCTAGAAGGCCCCGGCGACATTTGGTTGCAGTCACTTTCGCTGGCCCCACTAGTTTGTAGAGATGTCCGAGATTGCAATCACTTTGCCCGATGGTTCCTCCCGCTCACTGAGTGCAGGGGCTACTGGCGCTGACCTTGCAGAGTCCATTGGCCCTGGGTTAGCTCGTGCTGCACTTGTCATCGAGGTCAACGGTGATGCGGTTGACCTGTCGGCACCCCTTGAAGACGGCGCGAAGATTCGTATTATCACCGACCGAGAAGAAGCAGCGCTTGAGCATCTTCGCCATTCCACAGCCCATGTTCTGGCGCAGGCAGTCCTTGAGCTCTGGCCGGGGTCTACCTTCGCAGGCGGGCCTCCGATCGAGGATGGTTTTTACTATGACTTCGAACTCCCTGGCGGCGGTAGCTTTGCTGACGATGATCTCGTGCGCATTGATCAAAAAATGCGAGAGATTATTGCAGCTGATCAACCCTTTGAGCGCTTCGAGTTACCGCTAGACGAAGCGCTCGAGCTCATGGCGCAACACCCCTACAAGAGGGTGTTTATGGAACTAGCTGCTGCTGGTGAAGATGCCGACGGCGAAGTAGGGAGCGCTACAGCGATCAGCTTCTATCGCAACACCGACGACTTTGTTGATATGTGCCGCGGGCCCCATGTTCCATCTACGGGCCGACTGGGTCATTTCAAGTTGACTCGTCATGGCGGGGCGTACTTTCGCGGCAGCGAGAAGAACCCGATGCTGCAGCGAATTTATGCAGCTGCGTTTGCTAGCAAGAAAGAACTCTCAGCGCATCTGCTGCGCCAAGAAGAAGCAGCAAAACGAGATCACCGCAAACTCGGTGTTGAGCTTGATCTGTTCTCATTTCCCGATGAGATCGGATCGGGTTTGGCAGTTTTTCATCCCAAAGGCGGCATCATTCGCCGTTTGATGGAGGACTACTCGCGGGTTCGCCATGAGCAGGCTGACTACGAGTTTGTGTACTCGCCACACATCACCAAGTCGAACCTGTTTGAAACCAGCGGGCATCTTCAGTGGTTTGCCGATGGCATGTTTCCCCCCATGGAGATCGACCACGATCACGGCCACGCAGCTGAATCTGACGATTCTGCAACTTCTAGCGAGGATGGCCTCGCCGAGGTTGAACCGGTGCAGGGAACCGGAACGCAGTATTACCTCAAGCCAATGAATTGCCCGTTTCACATTTTGATCTTTAAGAGCAGGCAGCGGTCCTATAGGGAGTTGCCGCTCAGGATGTTCGAGTTCGGAACGGTGTATCGGTATGAGAAATCCGGAGTAGTGCACGGCCTGACTCGAGTCCGGGGCATGACCCAAGATGATGCTCATATCTTTACGACGAAAGAACAGATGGGTGCCGAGCTCGGATCCATTCTGAGCTTCGTGTTGGACCTTCTTCGCGACTACGGCCTTGATGACTTCTACTTGGAACTGTCAACCAAGCCCGAGAACAAAGCAGTTGGTACTGATGAAGAGTGGGATGAGGCAACGGAAGCGCTTCGATCTGCTGCAACGGCTATGGACATTGACCTAGTGATGGACCCTGGTGGTGGCGCCTTTTACGGCCCCAAGATCTCGGTTCAGGCTCGCGATGCAATCGGCAGAACCTGGCAGATGTCGACTATTCAAGTTGACTTCCAGCTTCCTCAGCGATTTGAGATGACGTACATCGGAAACGACGGAGAGAAGCACCGTCCGATCATGATTCACCGGGCACTCTTTGGCTCAGTGGAGCGCTTCTTCGCCGTCCTCGTTGAGCATTACGCCGGGGCCTTCCCCGCATGGTTGTCTCCTGTTCAGGCCAAGATCCTTCCTGTTTCGGAAGCACATGCCGAGTACGCACATGAGGTTGCAGCAGAGTTGCGCGGAGCAGGGTTTCGCGTGGAGGTTGCAGATGCAGATGAAACCCTCGGCAATCGAATTCGCCGGGCGAAGGGTGAGAAACTTCCCTTTGTTCTCGTCGTAGGAGAAAGCGACGTCGAGCATCGCACGGTGGGAGTCAACCCAAGAGGAAATGAGGTTGAACGTGATGTGCCACTTGCTTCATTTGCAGAACGACTTGCGGCTCAGGTGGCATCAAAGAAATGACTCCTTCGCGCTCTGCGGCGCACGCCAACTTTGACATCATCTACTCCTACTTCGGAGCGAACTGTGCCTCTTGATCAGCTCTGGGCAACTTGGCGTTCTTTGTACGTCACAGGAGACCCAGAAACTCGTCGAGCTCTACCCGGGCAGCACCCTCGACCAGCAGATTCAGATGGCAATTCAGGCTCTTTATTTGAGCGGATCCTGAACTGCGGTGCACCAGACTCAGAGACCTTTGTGCTGCATCGGGGTGCCGGATGCTTTGTGATCCTGAATCGTTTTCCCTATACCTCGGGTCACCTGATGGTGCTTCCGAACAGAGCTGTTGCAGATCTCGAACAGTTAGAGCAGGCCGAATTTGCAGAACTGTGGTCGCTCGTTCGAGCAGGGGTCTCTGCGCTCAAGTCCACTCTGAACTGTGACGGTGTAAATGTGGGTATCAATCTGGGCCGGGCTGCCGGAGGCTCGCAGACGGATCACCTACATGTTCACTGCGTCCCGCGATGGGTTGGGGATGCCAACTTCATGGCCGTAGTCGGTGGTTCGCAGGTGATGCCCGTGGCACTTGAAGACGTGTGGCAGGCATTGAGGCCATGCTTCACTGATCTCGATGCGCCGCCCGCTTCAGGTCAGAGCGCTCCTGAAGCTACCTTTGACACATGACCGAGCCCGAGGACCTTCAATCAGAGCAGCCTGCGCTGAACCCGACTGATGGCGAGATTGTCGATGTCCTCCCCGAGGACTTGGACCTCTCTGGATTTGTTGGCCCGCAAACCTTTCCTAATAACAACCGCCGCCGAATTCCCGCCGGGTTGTATTTGTTGTTTGGATTGGCAGCGGTTGCTGTCTATGCGATCAAAGGGGACAGTTCAGCTTTGGTAAACCTAGGAACCTTATGGGCTGGGGTGGGCCTTGTTGTGTTCGGCGCATACGGAATGATTGCCGGATGGACCTTGAAAGTAGATGAATCAGATGCATTAGTCAGTGCCTCTGCCAAGGTGGGCTTTCCAGTCGGTCATGCAGCTGCGCAGATGGCTTGGCGGGGCTGGCTGTCTCGCCCCACTTGGCGAATCTTGGCTTACTCAAATGAAAATCCGCCCACTAGGAGGGGAATTGTTCTCGTTGATGGTGTGAACGGCGAAGTGATTGAGGGATTCTCTGAGGAGAACCCAGAGGACTGGACTCAGTTCGACCCCGATGATGTCGCTGGAACCAGCCTCAGCGTGCCTGCTCAGAGTGAAACCCAGACTCCATGACAGACGCAGTTCACACCGAAGTACTTCACATCGAGGCCCCGAGCGACTAAAGTGCTAACTCTAGTTAGCACTGTCCGCAGTATCGATAGATAATCGACGAGCGTGGTTTTCACAAAAGTGGTTGTCACCGAGTAATTCAGCGCTTCACCGAGGAGTCAGATGTTCGACGGAAAATGGCGCACACAAGTTGATGCCGCAGTAAAGCCCATCGGTAACAGCCTGAAGAAGGCTGGTATCTCCGCAGACGTCATTACTGCCACCGGGATTGTGATGGCCGTGGCTGCCTCTGTGGCAATTGGTTCTGGGCACCTGCACCTTGGACTTCTCTTGCTCATCCTGACTGGCATTCCGGACCTACTAGATGGTGCCGTTGCAAAGGCCTCTGGTAAGTCTTCGCTTCGCGGTGCGTTTTTTGATTCGGTCTCAGATCGGGTCACAGACGGACTTCTTTTCGGTGGCATTACCTACTATCTCGTCGAGTCTGATGGCAGAGCTTGGGTTGTAATGTTGCCAGTAGCTGGCTACATCACGGCGTCCATCGTGTCGTATATCCGAGCCAAAGCCGACGCACTTGGTTTCGATGCACACACAGGGATTGTTGAGCGTGCCGAGCGGTTCGTGTTGCTCGGCATCGGACTGCTGTTCTATCGAAATCTTCTGATTCCGATTCTGGCGCTCATCGTGGTACTCAATGTGATTACAGCGGCGCAGAGATTTATCAAGGTCTGGGGCCAAGCGACCCGTCAGACTCCAGCACTGAGCGATCGTCGTCGCAGGCGGCCACGTAGCGCCGATCGAACAGTGGCTCAGCGTTGGCAGGCGCGTAGCTCCTCAGGGCGTCGCCAAGGCGGCTCCCGGCGTCCTCCAGCGTAAAGGCAATGAAGTAGATGGAACTCTCAGTTCGTAAGCTTCGCGTTGCCTCTGCGCTCGCAGAATATCTCCCGTCTGCAGTTGCTCGGCCTCTGGTGAGTTCGGCGAGTAGCGTTTTTGCTCACCGTTCTCCCTCTGAGCGACTCGTGATCGAGCGTTACCTGCGCCGTATCTACGGTCTGGCGCTTGACGGAGTGACTCCCGACCCCAACAACCGCAGTTGGACACTTCCCGTAGATGCTCCGATTACCGAAGCGCAGCTAGAAGAAAAAGTCGAGCAGGTCTTCGAGAGTTTTGGAAGGTACTGGCTTGATGCTCTGCGGCTGCCATCTTTGAGTTTGGATGAACTTGATCGCACGTTTACCTATGAAGGCCTTGAGCACCTGATCGTTCCGGCCCAAGCTGGGCAAGGAGTCATCGCTGCAATACCGCATCTTGGTAGCTGGGAGTCAGCGAGTCGTTGGCTGGTACTGACTCATGACATTTCGGTGGCTGCGGCTGTTGAGCATCTCGAGCCACCCGAACTTTTTGAGTGGTTCCTGAGCTATCGACGCGACCAACTGGGGTTGAACGTCATTGCGGTGGGGCCGACTGCGGCTGTTGAACTTGCTGGAGCTCTGAGTGCTGGTTCGGTGCTGTGTTTACTGAGTGATCGGGATCTCACTGGAGACGGTATTGAAGTTGAGTTCTTCGGGGAACGCACGACGTTGCCCGGCGGAGCAGCACTGCTGGCTTTGCGAAGCGGGGCACCCTTAGTGCCGGTCGCAGTGTTCGTCCAGGGGAACAATCACCATGCGGTGGTACTGCCGCCGCTCGACACGCAGCGTCGTGGTCGACTCCGAGCCGATGTTCAGCGGGTGACCCAAGAGATGGCGAATGCTCTCGAGGTCCTGATCTGCAGGGATCCCACCCAATGGCATGTTCTTCAACCCAATTGGCCAAGCGACTTTGCCGCGCTCGGCATGCCGCTTCCCGCTTGGGTCGAAGCCAAGAGTGAAAAAGGTCGCTCCGACGCGTAGTGTGCCTAGGTGCGCATCGGTCTGGTTTGCCCCTATAGCTTGAGTGTCCCTGGGGGAGTTCAAGGTCAAGTCTTGGCGCTTGCTCGGTCGCTGCGAAGGCGAGGCCATGAAGCACTCGTTCTTGCCCCCTGTGACGGCCCCCCGCCAGAGGTGTTCGTGATACCACTTGGCAGCAGCATCCCGACGGCTACGAACGGATCTGTTGCTCCTATTGCTCCAGATATTCCAGCGCAACTGCGAACCATGCGCGCACTGTGGGACGAAGATTTTGATGTGGTCCACCTACATGAGCCGTTGGCCCCGGGGCCCACGGTGACTGCTGCCTTACTGAAGACCGCACCACTCGTGGGTACTTTTCACGCGGCGGGGGAGCAGCCGGCATATCAGAAACTCTCGGGCCTTGCGACATGGTTTGGTAATCGCCTTGATGCGCGAGTGGCTGTGTCGGAAGATGCAAAAGCCATGGTTGTAGATGTGATGCCAAATGATGTTCGAGTCCTGTTCAACGGCATCGAAGGCGAACGATTCCGCACAGCGACCCCCTGGCCGACCGACGCTCCAACGGTGTTCTTTCTTGGCCGCCACGAACCTAGAAAGGGCCTTGAAGTTCTCTTGCAAGCGGTTGCACTGTTACCGGAAGACACTCAGATATGGGTCGGCGGAACTGGCCCGCAGACTGCAGATTTGCAGCGGCGCTACCCCGACCCGCGTGTGCAGTGGCTGGGACGAATTAGCGACCAAGAGCGCGAACAGCGAATGCGTGCAGCAACGGTATTTTGTGCGCCTTCTCTCGGAGGAGAGTCCTTTGGAATTATCCTGCTAGAAGCCATGGCTGCTCAGACCACCGTTGTGGCCTCTGCTATCTCGGGGTATTCACAAGTTGCAACCTCTGCTCGGGGCCTAGCTGCTGAACTGGTAGATCCGGGCAACCCTGCGGCTTTAGCTGCAGCGCTGAACTCCGTACTAGGTGACCCATTGCTAGCGGCAACGCTTCAAAGCGCAGGTGTAGTGCGCGCTCAGGAGTTCGACCTTGAATTGCTCTGCGATTTGTACCTCGAGATTTATTCGGACCTCGTAGCCGCAGCGCAGCTAGCATCGCAAAAAGTCACTTCACTGAGGGTAAGGGTCCGCTAAGGACCATACTCAAAGTCGATAGCCGCCTCCTGTACCCTTGAAGGCAATGCAGGCGCAGCAGTCCCTTGATCAATCGGCAAGCAAACTCGAACACAACACACTCTTTCTAGGGGTGCTAGTTGCCGTTCTCCTTGGCGGGTTGCTCATGCTTCTCCAGCCCGTGCTCGGAGCAATTGTTGCGCTCGTTCTCTCTGTGCTTTGGATTCTTCTGCTGAGGGCCAAGATGGCCGCAAGCATGAACGAGTTGCTGACGGGCCTAGAACTTGAACCACTCGTCGATGGGTCGCACCCACAACTCGAGAATCTCCTTGAAGGGCTCTGTGCCACAAGTGGGGTAACCAACCCGTCGGTCTACCTGTTGAAGTCGTCTTCGATGAATGCGTTTGTGACAGCAAACAAGTCGGGGTGTTCGCTGATTCTGACTACCGCATTGGCCACGGGTCTTGGCCGGCTCGAACTCGAGGGTGTGCTCGCCAACTTGCTTGGCAGGGTGCGCGACGGTTCTGCCCGTTACGCCACCATGGTGATTTCCATGTTTGGTGTCTCCGGTCTTGGGGCACGCAAGCTAGCTGCCGGCCTAGGCGAGCAGCGTTCAGTTCGATCAGATATGGCGGCAATAGATCTGACTCGTTACCCGCCAGGGCTGATCGCTGCGTTCCTTCACATGCAACAGGTGGGAACCACCGTTGAAGGTGCTCCGGCGAACACACTTCCGCTCTGGCTTGCCCCGGCTACTGAAACGGCACCCGAAGAGAACTCCCCGCTCGTAGAGACCTCCATGCAACCACTTACCTATCGAATCGCAGTACTTCAGGAACTGTGACGGAGCCAATAAGAAAGTGACAGAAGATGACTGATGAGACCTCCAACAGCAGCAATTCTGCTCAAGAAGCCCTTACGGTGAACCGCGAAGGCACCCGTGCATCTCAGAAGAAGAAGCCAAACCGCAAGCTCACTCTCGGCCTATCGCTGCTCGCAGTTGTAGCACTAGCTGGGGGCGCTGCAGGTTTGGGTCTCAGCGGATGTAGCAAAAAGACCGAGGCAGCGGCTCCAGTCAAGGTGAAGAGCACCACGGCTCCAACAACGACGCCCACCACGACGACCACCATTGCCGTTGGCCCCACAGCCGCGCTGACCGGAGTGCAACTCAACCTCGACGACGCAGCGGGAGCCGCCCTTCTTGCGCGGCCAGTGCTCGTAGCCAAGATGGATAACTCGCCAGAGGCCATGCCACAGATCGGCATCGAGCAGGCCGATATGGTCATTGAGCTCAAAGTAGAGGGCATCAGTCGTTATATGACTGTGTTTCAGTCAAAAGACGTGCAACAAATTGGCCCAATTCGTTCGGCGAGAACAAGCGATCCGGACCTGCTAGCGATGTTTGGCCGGCCGCTAGTCGCATGGTCAGGCGGAAATGAAAACGTTGTTCAGGTCATGGCCGAGACACCTTGGATTCAAAGTGAAAGCCATAGCCAAGCACCAGATGCCTACTCGCGATCAAGCGCAAAGAAGGCCCCACATAACCTCATCCTTGACGCTCCAAAGCTGTATTCCTACGCAGATCAACCCACAGTCTTGCCAAGCCAACTCTTTAACTACGTAACCCCCGGCCAAGATCCAGGTGGTACTCCCGTGCCTGGGTTCGATATGAAGGTCGGAATGTCTCCGATGGGGTTTGTATGGGATCCAGCCACAAGCACATGGCTGCGCTGGTCAAACAATCGTCGTCACCTTGCTGCTGATGGTGCTCAGATTGCACCGACGAATGTTGTTGTCCTCGAAACCCCATACGCTGCATCGGCTGCAGATTCTCGTTCCCCCGAAGCCCAGACCATCGGTTTTGGAAATGCTTGGGTCTTTACTCAGGGCCGCATGACGGTAGGTACTTGGGAACGTAGCGCTAGGGATCAACCCTGGAAGCTGACCTCAGCTACGGGTCAGCCAATGCTGCTGACCCCCGGATCCACCTTTGTGGAGCTCCCAGAAACAGGAACAAGTCCGCGGCTCCTTGATGAGGCAACGGCGGCGCAACTACAAGCTGGCTAACTCCGCTAGCAGCAAGTGGCAGAGTTCACCTCGGGGCCGGTTCCAATCAGAGCGCATCTCGTCGGTACACTGTCGGTATGTCATCTACGTCCTTTGAATCGACCGTTCCTACAACCGGATCTCAACTAGTAAAGCGCGGCCTCGCCGAGATGTTCTGCGGCGGCGTAATTATGGACGTGGTCAATCCGGAGCAGGCTCGGATTGCAGAGGATGCAGGGGCTTGCGCTGTGATGGCACTTGAGCGAGTTCCCGCAGACATTCGCGTTGATGGTGGGGTCGCACGAATGAGCGATCCGGAGATGATCCAAGGAATCCAAGCGGCCGTCACAATTCCCGTGATGGCAAAGGCTCGGATCGGTCATTTCGTTGAAGCACAGATTCTTGAAGCCCTCGGAGTGGATTACATCGACGAGTCTGAAGTGCTGACCCCTGCTGACGAGGCTCACCATATAGATAAGTGGAAGTTCACGGTTCCGTTTGTATGCGGCGCAACGAACCTCGGTGAAGCCCTTCGTAGAATCTCCGAGGGTGCCTGCTTGATTCGATCTAAGGGCGAGGCTGGAACAGGCAATATCGTCGAAGCAGTGCGTCATTTACGTGCCATCAACGGAGACATTCGTGCTCTCACTCTTGCGGATTCGGCTGAACTGTTTGATTGGGCCAAGCAACTCCGTGCTCCACTAGCGCTCGTGCAAGAGATCGCAGAGACCGGCAAGCTTCCGGTGCCGCTCTTTTGTGCGGGTGGTATCGCAACGCCGGCTGATGCGGCTTTGGCAATGCAGCTTGGCGCACAGGCCGTGTTCGTTGGTTCGGGCATCTTCAAGTCTGATGATCCTGCACCGCGGGCGAAGGCAATCGTCGAGGCAACCACGAACTACCTCGATCCTCATATCCTGGCCAAGGTCAGCCGTGGTCTCGGTGCCCCGATGACTGGTATCGGCATGGATGACCTAGATATCAAACTCGCTGACCGCGGCTGGTGACTACTGGCGTCTTGGCACTGCAGGGCGCATTCGCTCTGCATCAAAGCAGACTCGAGTCTCTTGGTGAACAGGTGGTTCAGGTACGCGCGCCCGCGGACCTACAGGGAGTCGAGCGTTTAGTTATCCCCGGCGGGGAGTCAACCACGGTCTCCATGCTTGCGGAGCGGTTTGACCTTCTTGGCCCACTCACAGAGTTCGCTCAGTCGGGAAAAGCAGTCTTAGGTACCTGTGCCGGAGCGATTCTGCTCTCTGCAGAGATCCAAGATGGCCGGGCAGACCAGCATTGTCTTGGGGCGATTGACATTTCGACTCGCCGCAACGGGTTTGGCCGTCAAGTCGACTCTTTCGAGCAAGATGTGCAGATTCCAGTTCTTGGTGATCCACCATTTCATGCGGTGTGTATTCGGGCCCCGGTCATTAGCAGGGTCGGAGAATCAGTTACGGTTCTGGCAACAATTGACTCTCGTCCAGCGCTCGTTCGTTCTGGTGCGATCATAGTGTCGATCTTTCATCCTGAACTCGTCGAAGATCTTCGGCTGCACCACCTCTTTTTGTCGCTCTAACACCACATTTCAGTCTCTGTTGAAGAAGACAACCTCACCACGAATAGCCAGCAGTCAAGTACAGCTAGTCATCAAAATGCGAAGGGGAACAACATGTCCGGCCACTCCAAATGGGCAACGATCAAACACAAAAAAGGGGCAGCTGACGTCAAGCGCGGCAAGCTTTTTGCCAAGTTGATTCGCCAGGTCGAGGTTGCTGCCAAAAATGGCGGCGGCGATCCCGATATGAATCCCAACCTGCGAACCATGTTCCAAAAAGCCAGAGATGCCTCCGTCCCGATTGACACTATCGAGCGGGCTATTAAGCGGGGAACGGGCGAGCTCGAAGGGGTGATCTATGAGGAAGTGAACTACGAGGGCTACGCCGGCCATGGCGTTGCTGTGTTTGTAGAGACACTGACGGACAACCGCAATCGGACTGGCCCAGAAATGCGCTCAACCTTCTCAAAGCTCGGCGGCTCAATTGCCGAGCCCGGCGCCGTTGCTTGGCAATTCGAGCGCAAGGGGATCATTCATGTAGACGGAACCATGGACGAGGACGAAATCATGATGGCGGCACTTGATGCCGGCGCAGACGATGTGGCGCGTGACGGCGAGTTCTGGGCGATTACCTGTGAGGCCACTCTCACCTCAATTCTGCGCACAGCACTTGAAAAAGAAGGAGTCACGGTTGACTCTTCGGACCTCACCATGATTCCCACATCGCTAGTGGAACTTGATGACATCACTGCTGTGAGGTCAGTGCTCAAACTCATTGATGCACTTGAAGAGAACGACGACGTTCAAGATGTCTACGCCAACTTTGACTTACCAGATGCTCTGCTCGAACAACTCGGCGAGTAGCTAGGGAACTGCAGCGGCGCTGCTGCAGGAGCGCAGGGAACCGTAGTGAAGAGTAGGGGTCACTCGGTGTGAACTCTGCGGCCACTATGATCGAACCTGTGTTCGTTCTCGGCATTGACCCAGGCTTGACCCGATGCGGCTACTGCGTTTTGCAGGTGTCGGCGCAGCACAGCCATGCCGTGGCGCTTGGTGTGCTTCGAACCGATACCAAATCGCCGGTCCCCGCTCGCCTTGCAGAGCTTTTGGCAGATATTCGCCAGCTCCTCAATGAGTTTTCGCCTGCAGCTGTCGCAATTGAGCGGGTCCTCTTTCAGACCAACGTGAGCACTGCGATATCAGTAGCGCAGGCAGCTGGGATTGTGATGGCCGAGGCAGCCGGAAGGGGAATCGACGTGGTTGAGTACTCGCCGAATCAGGTGAAAGACGCTGTGGCTGGCTATGGCGGCGCAGACAAAGAACAGGTGCAACAGATGGTGCAGGTGTTACTCAAACTTGATCAGCCGCCTCGTCCGGCCGATGCTGCTGATGCGGCAGCAATTGCGCTCACGCATGTAGCGTTTTCGGCTGGACTGCAGCAGTCGCTTCGCGCAGGGGCAGCCCGATGATCGGGTCGCTGCGGGGCGAGTTACTCGATCAGTCTGGTGCCGAATTGCTGATTGAGGTTTCGGGGCTTGGCTACCGGGTTCAAGTCACTCCAGCCGTAGTCGATCAGGTTGGTTCACTTGGATCAGAGGTGTTTCTTCACGTTCATCATCATCAGCGCGAGGATGCTGGAACGCTCTTTGGCTTTTCCTCGATTGAAGAGCGGAGAGTGTTTGAAACACTCATCTCTACTCATGGCGTCGGCCCCTCTATGGGCCTCGCTATCTTGTCTGTTCATTCCCCGCTGGGCCTTCGCCAGATCCTCGCTACCGATGATATCGACGGGCTGTGCATGGTGCCCGGGGTGGGAAAGAAGACAGCAGCGCGGTTACTCATCGAGCTCAAGACACGCCTCAAGGTGCCAGAGGGTGTTCCCGTCGGTGGCCTTTCTGACTCTGTTGCCGACCCAAGCAACTCCGCTCGAGTTGACGTTCGAGATGCCCTAGTCGGCTTGGGGTATGGCCCAGAAGAGATTGCGAGAGTCTTGTCTGATCTGCCAGCAGTTGCAGAGTCATCCGAGCTGTTGCGTCAAGCGCTTCAACGGCTCGCGGCGGCATAGCAACATGACCGCACGCTCAATCGCAAGCACATGTGCAGGCAGGGCATCCTGATGGCACGAGACGAATTGTTAGACCCAGTGCCAGATGAAGATGACCTTGCCATGGAAGGCAACCCAAGTTTCTCTGCAGGCGCTCAAACCTCTGTCGATGGCGCAACCATCCTGAGCGGAAGTGAAGACTCCTTCGGTGACCCTGCCGACCCGATCCTCTCGTTGCGACCAAGGTCACTTGATGAGTTCGTAGGTCAGACAGAACTGAAGCGTAGGCTCTCGGTCATCCTCGAGGCAGCCCGCAGGCGTGGGCAGGCCCCAGACCATTTTCTGTTTGCCGGGCCTCCAGGTCTCGGCAAGACCTCGCTCTCGGTCATTGTTGCTGCAGAGATGGATGTCACGCTGCACGTGACCTCCGGTCCTGCACTCGAGCGGCCGGGAGATTTAGCTGCGATTCTGACCAAACTCGGAGAGGGAGACGTGCTCTTTATCGACGAGATCCATAGGCTCTCGCGCTCGATCGAAGAGGTGCTCTATCCGGCGATGGAGGATTTCCAACTCGACATTGTCCTTGGGAAGGGTCCGGCTGCAAGGTCGATTCGCCTCGACCTTCCCAACTTTTGCCTAGTCGGCGCAACGACCCGCACAGGGCTCATCACCGGTCCGCTTCGTGATCGTTTCGGCCTTGTTGCCCGATTGGATTACTACGAACCTCACGACCTTCAGGCCATCGTGCAGCGCGCAGCAGCCATTCTTGAAGTTGAGATTGACTCGGACGGTGCGGTTGAAATCGCGCGTCGTTCTCGTGGAACCCCTCGCATCGCGAACCGACTTCTACGCCGTGTCAGAGATGTCGCAGAGGTAGAGGGGGACGGCCGCATCAATGCTGCTGCTGCTCAGCAAGGCCTCGAGATCTTTGGGATCGATTCACTCGGTCTCGACAAATTAGATCGCTCGATCCTGACGGCGCTTTGTCAGCGATTTGGGGGCGGCCCTATTGGGTTGTCGACTCTGGCCATTGCAGTGTCGGAACCAACCGAGACAGTAGAAGATGTCTATGAGCCCTTCTTGATTCAACAGGGGCTCATGCTGCGAACGCCTCGGGGCAGGATGGCAACGACTGCAGCATGGAAGCACCTAGGCCTCGTTCCTCCGGCAGCGGCCCATGAAGGAACCGGCTCAGCACTGTTTGACTAACGCCCAACAATGAGCGGTCGAGAGATATCAGAAGTTGCATTCTTTGGTGCTCCCGACTTCTTGTTATCTTCATCTCATGCTTTGCTAGTAAAAGCTCATTTCTGTTTCTCAGATTGTTTCTACTCATCTCATAGGCACCTCAAGGAGTTCCCCCATGGAACGTTCACTATTCGAAGAAGAACACGACATGTTCCGCAAGGCGTTCCGGACTTTCTTGGATCGTGAACTTGTGCCCCACCGTGACGAGTGGGAATCGGCGGGGGTTATCGACCGTGAGGTGTTCTCAAAGGCAGGCGCCGCAGGCTTTTTGGCAATGTCGGTACCCGAGCAATTCGGCGGGGCAGGAGTGGACGACTTTCGCTACAACTTGATCATCGCCGAAGAAATCTGCGCAGCTGACGTCTACCCCGCAGGCCTTGGAATGACGCTGCATAGCGACGTCTGTTTGCCGTACTTCTTGGACTATTGCAACGAAGAACAACAGGCTCGCTGGTTGCCAGGGATTGCCTCTGGTGAACTCATCACTGCAGTTGCGATGACCGAGCCGGGTATTGGCTCTGATCTCGCATCTATGAGCACCACTGCAGTTCGAGATGGCGACACGTACATTCTGAATGGTTCCAAGACCTTCATCACGAACGGCATCTTGTCTGACCTCGTCATCGTCGCGTGCAAGACAGACCCAACTCAGCGACACGCCGGGATGTCACTCGTTGTTCTCGAGGCGGGCATGGAAGGCTTTGTGCGGGGTCGCAACCTAGACAAACTCGGTATGCATTCCCAAGACACTGCCGAGTTGTTCTTCACTGACGTTCGAGTCCCAGTCGAGAATCGGATTGGTGAAGAGGGCCAAGGGTTCAAGCTTCTTGTGAAGAATCTCCCGCAGGAGCGCCTTTCCATCGCAATGGCAGGAGTGGCGCATGCCCGTGCGATTCTGAGCTGGACCGTTGAGTACTGCAATGAGCGCACCGCCTTTGGCCAAAAGATCGGCAGCTTCCAGAACAGCCGTTTCAAGCTCGCAGAGATGCAGACCGAGATCACCATCGCAGAGAGCTTCATCGACAAGAGCGTGCTCGCTCTCAACGAGGGAACCCTAACTGCAGAAGAAGCCGCTATGGCGAAATGGTGGTGCACCGAGCTTCAAAAGAAGGTTGCCGATATATGTGTGCAGCTCCACGGCGGCTATGGCTACATGAATGAGTACGCAGTGGGTCGCGCCTATACCGATGCTCGAGTCACCTCGATCTATGGCGGAACCACCGAGATTATGAAAGAGATCATCGGCAAATCGATGGGCTTTTAATCAGTAGCGTGTTCTGCGTATGCGCACTGCGGACCTAGATTATGAACTGCCCGAACGCGCCATTGCGCAGACCCCTGTAGCACCGCGTGATTCGGCGCGATTGCTCATCGACCTTGGGCCAAAAGCCGAGCCGTTAGATGAACGTGTCGCGGACCTTGTCAATTTTCTGCTGCCAAGTGATCTGCTGATTCTCAACGAGACCAGAGTTCTGCCCGCACGAGTGGCAGTGCTGCGTCACGGCGGTGGCGCGGGCGAAGTACTCCTGCTGCAGCCCCTCGGGGCCACTGACGTTGGGGACACTGAGACTGGGGACAATGAGGCTGGGTCCACTGAGAGTCCTGAGTCTGATGCTGAGGGTTGGTGGGAGGCATTATGTCGACCATCTCGCAAACTCCGCATAGGCGATCAGGTCGTTGCCAGATCGGGGGAGCTGAGCTTTGAGATAGGTGAGGACCTTGGCGAGGGCCGACGAAAGGTGCGTCCGATCTACAAGGAAACCTTGCTGCAGGCCCTTGAGCTTTCTGGCGAGGCACCACTGCCGCCGTACATCCATGAGCGCCTCAACGATCAAGAGCGCTATCAGACAGTATTTTCCCAACGCCCTGCATCGGCCGCCGCGCCGACAGCGGGGCTGCATATCACCGCAGACCTTTTAGAGCGGATCGCCTCTCGTGGGGTTGAGATCCTGACGGTCGAACTTGTTGTTGGCTTAGACACCTTTCGCCCTGTTACAACGGAATTGCTTGAGGAACACCAGATTCACTCTGAGTGGTACCGAGTTCCGAAGCAGACCTGGGAGCAAGTGCAACTCGCCAAGATTGAGGGTCGGCGTGTGGTTGCTGTTGGAACGACCACAGTGCGGGCGCTTGAGTCAGCAGCGATGTACGGGCAACTCCAAGGCAGAACACGGCTCTTTATTACTCCGGGATTCAACTTCGCCATCGTGGACCTCATGATGACCAACTTCCATCTGCCGCGCTCCTCTTTACTTGCAATGATTCAAGCGTTTATTGGCCCACGCTGGCGGAGCCTGTACAGCACCGCACTTGAACGCGACTATCGCTTCTTATCCTTTGGCGATGCCATGCTTTTGCACCGTGTACCAGAACTAGCGAGCAGTGAAGAAGGCGAACATGAAGCTCAAGCTTGAGATCACTGCAGCAGATGGGGCCGCTCGAACAGGTGTGGTCAGCACCGTCCGGGGTGCTTTCCAAACGCCTGCATTTATGCCGGTGGGCACACGCGGTGCTGTTCGAGCTTTGAGCACTCACGAACTTGCTGGCCTTCGCACTGCCCAAGGCAGCCGCGCCGAGATACTGCTTGGAAACACCTATCACCTGATGCTCCGCCCTGGCGCCGAGACCGTGGCCGCCCTTGGGGGGCTTCACCGTTTCACGGGTTTCGATGGCCACATGTTGACTGACTCGGGTGGTTATCAGGTGTTCTCGCTCGGCCCGCAGGTGACCGATGAGGGCGCTCGCTTCAAATCCACCTATGACGGGACGAGTTACCTGCTCACACCAGAGGGCGCAGTAGAGGTTCAAGAACTGCTCGGCGCCGATATGCAGATGGTGCTCGATGTTTGTGCCCCGCTGCCATCAACCGAGGCTGTGCTGCGCGAGGCAGTAGAGAGAACCGCTGCCTGGGCCGCTCGGGCTCGTGCAGCACACCGCCGAACTCATGACCAAGCACTGCTTGGCATTGTTCAAGGCGGAGACAGCATTGAACTGCGCCGAGAGTCTGCGCAGCGAACCGTGGCACTCGAGTTTGATGCCTACGCCATCGGCGGGCTTTCGGTTGGAGAAACCAGAGAGCGAATGCTGCCGGCTCTGCACTCGGCACTCAACGAACTTCCCGCTGATCAACCGCGCTACTTGATGGGGGTCGGGGATCCGCTGTCGATTCTTGAGGCAGTCTCGATGGGGGTGGACATGTTCGATTGCGTTCTGCCCACCCGCTTGGCTCGGCATGGGACCCTGCTGACAGACAGCGGTCGGCTCAATATCAAGCGGGCAGAGTTCTCCCGAAGTGAGGCTGCCGTTGATTCAAACTGCCCCTGCGCAACTTGTATCAACTATCCCCGTGGACTGCTGCGCCACCTGAGTTGCCTAGGTGAAACCACTGCGCACACACTCTGCACCATTCACAACCTGACCTGGATTTTAGGTTTTGTGGACCGAATCCGAATGGCCATTGCGGCGGGGAAGCTAGAAGAGTTCCGTTCTGAAGTCGCCCCTGTTTGGTCACGAATGGGTCCTGGCCTAGGGGAGTAGGCGCATCGAGATGCTGAGCGAGTTCTGATCTGTCGACTCAACCGCATAGACTGCCGCCACTGTGATTACTTTCCTCGTTACCATCCTCGCTCAAGAAAAAAAGGGCGGCGGTAGCATTACTGGTCTGCTCATCATCCTGATTCCTATGGGCGCGATCCTGTACATGACGATCATGCCGCAGCGGAAGCAGCGACAGAAGCAGGCCGCCCTGCTTTCAAAGCTTGAGGTTGGCGATGAGGTCATTACAACGGGTGGGATCATTGGAACCATCACCTTTGTAGAGGATGACCTGTATCACGTCGAGATTGATACCGACGTGGTGATTCGTATTGCCAAGTCTGGCGTGGCAAGAAGCCTGGCAGAGCCCGCAGAGGCCGAAAAAGGGAAGTCTGGATCTAAAGGGGCCTCTCGTTCTCGCAAGGGTCTTCTTGCGGGTGCTCTCGGAGGCCAAGCCTCAGGAGCCGAGGACGAAGCAGACACCACGGCTGAACAAAGCGACAAGGTTTCGGACACAAAGTCCTCAGCCTCGGATGCTGCTGAAACTGCCTCGAATCTAAGCACCTCCGACAACGACGAAGCTGATTCTCAGGCTTCCTCGAAGCAGATCAACAAGAAGTAGAGAACAAAGAAGTACATTTACAGGTCTTCGCAGGGGACGAAGTAGTTGCAGGGCTGTCACCTTGGGTCTATTCACCCTGAGATTCAGCCTGTGCCGATACGAAGTCAACCTCACTGAACATCAGATCTCTCGAAGGAAGTCAATGCGACAGCACCCAGTTCGAATCATGGTGGCCACGATGGTGGTGGTCTATGGATTGCTCTTTGCCACCATTTTGATGGGAAAGAGCCCCAAGCTCGGCCTAGACCTACAGGGTGGCATCTCAGTAAACCTGCAGCCTGTCGAGAAGGGCAAGGTCATCGACAACGTTTCAGACGAGCAGTTTGACCAAGCGAT
>CAEZYU010000001.1_pt1 | contig 53876 bp, 44 predicted proteins | sample 7265681 | NCBI WGS metagenome assembly CAEZYU01 (sample SAMEA6813940, study PRJEB35770) | freshwater metagenome | biome: Freshwater; feature: Freshwater reservoir; material: water | place: Czech Republic | collected 2017-04-14 | depth 30m m | reverse complement strand
CCGAGACTGGTTCAGCAGTGGCCCGGCCGACGTAGGAATTCAAACCAGTGCCGTGCTCTCGGGCGTGCATCCTCTGGCAGAAAGGGCTGCGTCTTACTGCAGGAATACCTTTCCCGTGCCAGCCGGCAACGGGAGCCTGATGCGAACCGGCCCAATTGCACTTGCGTACCCAGAAAACCCAGAGGCGATTGCCGCATTGGCAAGGAGTGTCTCTGAGTTGACGCACGCCGCAGCGGATTGTGTGGACGCATGTGTGTTGTGGTCAGTCGCAATTGACCACACGCTGCACAACGCCCCCGGCTCGGCAACCCCGTGGGACTGGGCAGAGCCACTACTTGATGCCGTTGAGTACCTGCCCACGGCACAGCGCCAACAGCGCTGGGTTCACCTGATTGAAGAAGCAACAACTGCAGACCCAAGGGACTTCACCAATAACGGCTGGGTAGTGCACGCCTTTCAAGCAGCACTAGCTGCCATCTGCTCCACTCCCGTCCCAGACGGGCCGTGTCATGGAATGCACGTGCAGCTAGTCCTCGAGAAGATTGTGCGAGCCGGTGGAGACACCGACACCGTGGCCGCAATTGCGGGCGCCCTCCTCGGGGCACGTTGGGGAGTAACTGCCTTACCATTCCAATGGCGACGAAAGTTGCACGGACACCGTGTCTATAACGAAGAAGTTCGTCACTGTGCAGACCTAGAGCGCCTAGCTAGGGGTGTGTACATGAGCGGCGACCCCACAAACCCGTGGCCCGATCGAGAGACCTGGCTGCCGTACTACGAACAGACCTTCGGCGACCGCCCGTATCGACTCGAAATTTCTGGAATCGAGTTCGGAAACGTCGGGGCACTAGCTGGTGCAGTAGCTGATGGGGCAGACACAGTGGTGTCGTTGTGCCGCATGGGAACAGATGAGGTTCCCTTAGGCGTAGAGCACCATGTGCTGGGCTTTATCGACTCGAACGAAGCCGATAACCCCAACCTTCCGTTGTTACTCAAGGAACTTGTTGAAGGGCTTGATCAGTACCTGCTCGAAGACCGCAAAGTGTTTGTGCATTGCGTAGCCGCAGCAAACCGAACACCAACCTCTGCAGCCGCTTGGCTGGTCCACCTACAAGAACTACAAGCAAAAGAGGCGCTTGTCGCTGCGGGCAAACAACTCCGCACCTGGCAGTACGGCCCCAAAGCCTTTCAAGCAGCAGCAGTCATGGCACTTGAGGAGTACGAACTGGGCGAAGGAGGCCCATCATGAGCTTGTATGAGCCCAGCCTGATGCAGCATCCGGTCAACACCCCGGCGCTCTGCCCGAACTGTGCGAAGGACAAGATCAGGCCCATCCTGTGGGGTTATCCAACGTTTGAGTTCGCAGAGAATGAAACCGAAATTTACATTGGTGGCTGTTCTCTTGGGACAGGTAGTTACGGCTGTCTGGCCTGCAACTGGCAAGGCCAGCTGAGCGAGGTCACCTCCGACGGAGTGGTACGCAACCTTGCAGATTTTCTGCGGCTGATCGAGGTGAAAAGTATCTCTGCGCTTAACAAGCAACTGGTTCAGCATCTGAACCCGGTAACTGGTTATGTGTTTCAGGCTTGGTGGGACCCACGCACCGGGGATGGGGCCGAGGAAACTACCTGGCATCAGCCTTACTGGAACACAGAGGGTGAGCTGACTGAGGAGGAGTGGGTTAAAACGGCAGGGTTGTCATCGCCCAAACAGCGGGGTAAAGGTTCCGGCAAGTTCATGGAGTACTACGGGATTGAACTCATTGTTGGAAAACGCTGGTGCGATCTTGAGTTCCCCTTCCCCATCCAAGACTTCTGGCCCGCCTTAGGCAGAACGAAGGCCAAGGAACTAGCTCGCATCAAGTCAGAAATGAGCGCCTAGGGGTATTTAGGGCTGGGGACGTGAAGCCGCCATCGTCGAATTACCGCCGCGTGACTTGGCCTCGTAGAGCGCAGAGTCTGCTTCGAGTAGACCTTCTGCAGAGAGTGAGCCCACACGAAGCCCGGCCGATGCGCTGATTGACATACCCTCAGCGTCGAGTGCCGATATGGCAGAGATGAGTCGCTCAGCAATCTCGGAAAGTTCCTCGAGCTCTGCGCTCGGGCATGCGATCAAGAATTCGTCTCCGCCCCAACGGCACACGACGTCGCTCGGTCTAGTTCCGTCTCGTAAGACTTTCGATATTTCCTGTAACAATCGGTCACCTGCTTGGTGGCCGAGGCGGTCGTTCACTGCTTTGAAGTGGTCCAGGTCAATCAAAATAAGGCCAACGCGCGGCAGGGGCACACCGACAACTTCATCAAGGCATGCCCATCGATCAAACCCTCTTCGATTGAGCAACTGGGTCAGGGCGTCCTGTGACGCGGCCAGTGTCTCAAGGTCGAGCGCCGTTCTCGCTTGCGCGAGTCGGTGCTCCACAAGAATGGATCTCTCTAGAATCGCATCGGTGGCTGCGCACAACGCAGCCTCGGCGGGCGACGGATCTGTCAGTCGAGCATGGGCAATTCTCACCCTAAACGAGTCGATGACCTCTGGCGCTAACGCAGACTCAATTTGGTCGATGTAGTACTCGGCCACGTCGGCTGCATCCTTGCGACCGAACCCCCATGCCGCAGCGAACTGACGACCGGGTTCTACAGCTTGAAGTCGAGGGTCGAATGAGACCAAGTCTTCGGCTGTCAGATAGGCGCCCAAATCCGGGGTGAGAAGACTGAGTGCCCAGTGAGCGCACAGGGGGTTCTCTCGATCCAGATGAACCTCGTGCAGGCCGGGGCTTGGTGCGCGATCGCCCGTATAGGCCACCACCACGGTCACGCCTTTTTGCGCCAAGCGAACGTACTGCTCCGAGACGGCCGAAAAGTAGCTGGCATGTTGAACGAGGCAAATCAGTACTGCGCCCGAGGGTGCCTGTGCCGCAACGGCTTCAATGGCAGCCGAGGCGTGACCCAACGAGCGCTTGGGGTGAATTTCCATCCGTGTTCGTAAGGGATTCTGTGTCTCGTTCAGGGCTGGCCTATCTATTCTGATGGCAAACATTCATCATGCAAGAGCGCCGGTACCCTATCTCTCTGGCACTACTTGGGCCAGATTTCATGGGAGTAGATCCTCGATGATTTCACGAATCACCGCTGCTACTTGCGGCAGGAACTGCGCGTACACGCTGGTCTCTCTCCAGAACATGGCGATCTGCCGTTTTGGCACAGGCTGAGAAAACCGCAGGAGTGAAATCGACGGAGAGTTTGGAATAGGTGGCTGAACTGCCAGTTCTGGCAGCAGCGTGACACCTACACCGGCTGCGACCATCTGACGAAGTGTCTCTAAGCTCGTTGCCCGAAAGCCGCTCCGCTCGCTCGCCCCAGAGAGCTGACAAATGGCAAGCGCCTGATCGCGCAGGCAATGGCCTTCTTCTAGCAACAGCAGGTTTTCATTCGCGAGAATTGAAACATCAACGGGTTCGTGAATCTTCCCCAACGCGTGATCAGCGGGAACAGCTAACAGAAACTCTTCTGAGAACAGCAGTTCTTGATGTAGTTGCTCATCGTGAACAGGTAGGGCCAGTACTCCTACGTCGAGCTCTCCTGATCGAAGCTGCTCAAGCACAACCGAGGTCTTTTCCTCGACTAACAGCAGCTCCAATTTTGGGAACTGTGCATGGAGCGGCGGAACAACATGTGACAACAAGTACGGGGCAAGCGTTGGGAACAGCCCAATTCTTAAGCTGCCCGACTCCGGGTCCTCGGCGCGGCGTGCAAGGTCTCGAATGTTGTCGCTTTCAACCAGAATGATTCGCGCTCGCTCAACCACCGCAGCCCCAAGCTCGGTCAGCAGAATCTGACGCGGATTGCGCTCGATGAGTTCTCCGCTCAGCTCGCGTTCCAACTTCTTTATCTGAGTAGACAGGGTGGGCTGGCTCACGAAGCAGGCCTCGGCTGCACGCCCAAAATGTCGTAGGTCTGCAACCGCAACGAGGTACTGCAGATCTCGCAGATTCACTTAGGCCCCAGCCTCGGCAAGCAGTTTGGCCTCGGCGCCGGCATGCTCGTGTGCCTCTGCTGGTGCAGCGTTGCGAATCAGATGGTCAAAGGCGCTGAGCGCAGCAGTCGACCCGGCACCCATGGCAATGATGATCTGCTTGTAGGGCACCGTGGTGCAGTCTCCTGCCGCAAACACTCCTGGAATTGAGGTCTGGCCGCGATCGTTAATGACGATCTCGCCGCGAGGCGACAACTCGATGGTGTCTTTGAGCCATTCCGTATTTGGCAGCAGGCCGATCTGAACGAAGATTCCGTCGAGCTCCAGACTGCTGATATTTCCGCTTTGGCGCTCTTGGTAGTTCAGGCCAGTGACCTTGGAGCCGTCTCCGAGAACCTCGGTGGTCAGCGCACTGACAATGATCTCAACGTTGTCCATGCTGCGAAGCTTTTGCTGAAGCACTTCGTCGGCGCGTAGGTGGTCGTCGAATTCAATCAGCGTGACATGAGCAACAAGGCCAGCTAGGTCGATTGCGGCTTCGGCACCAGAATTGCCTCCGCCGATCACAGCAACTCGCTTGCCCTTGAAGAGCGGCCCGTCGCAGTGGGGGCAGTAGGTGACTCCCTTGTTTCGGTATTCCTGCTCGCCGGGCACGTTCATCGAGCGCCACCTCGCCCCAGTAGAGAGCACCACGGTACGAGACCGCACAGTTGCTCCGCTGTCGAGTTCAACCTCGATCAACCCTCCGGTCTGTTCGCTTGGCGCAGTGAGACGCTTGGCCGTCTGCAGGTTCATTACATCTACTTCGTAGTCATAAACATGTTGCTCGAGTGCGGCCACCAGCTTTGGCCCCTCGGTGCGAGAGACCGAAATGAAGTTCTCGATTCCCATGGTGTCGAGGACTTGGCCGCCAAACCGTTCGGTGACTATTCCGGTTCGGATCCCCTTGCGTGCTGAGTAGATTGCTGCGGCACCACCCGCTGGACCGCCGCCCACAATCAAGACCTCATAGGGTGCTTCGGCAGCAATGCGTTCTGCTGCTCGGTCTGCTGACCCTGTATCAAGTTTGGCGACGATCTGCTCCAATGACATCCGGCCTTGGTCAAAGACCTCTCCATTGAGGAACACACTCGGCACAGCCAAAACCTGTCGCGACTCAACCTCGTCTTGGAACAACGCGCCATCGATCGCTACATGGTGGATGTTCGGATTGACCGTGCTCATCAAGTTGAGCGCTTGGACTACGTCGGGGCAGTTTTGGCAGGTGAGAGAGAAAAAGGTCTCGAAGAAGTACTCGCCCTCAATGTTTCGGATCTGTTCAAGCGTCTCTTCCGAGGCCGTTGAGGGGTGGCCACCGACTTGCAGGATTGCAAGCACTAGCGATGTGAACTCATGGCCGAGTGGAATGCCTGCGAAGCGAACGCTCACATCAGTGCCAACCCGATTAATGGCAAACGAGGGCACGCGCTCATCTGCTTCGGCGCTGGACTGAGTCAGGCTGATGAGCTGCGAGAGTCCTGCGATCTGCGTGAGCAACTCCAACATCTCGGCCGACTTTGAGCTCTGGTCAAGTGTGGCCACGAGTTCTATGGGCAGAGAGATTTTCTTGAAGTGCGTTTCAAGTTGGGTGATGAGCGACTGATCAAGCATGGATATCTTCACTTTGAAACTTTGGGGCTCTGCCGTGTGGGCGTCACCGTGTGCGGGGGAGAGGGGAGAGCGAGAGTCCGGGAGAGGGAGAGAGCCCGGGGGAGTGAAAGAGTGCCTGAGCGGGAGCGGTCCGAAGGCCGCCCCCGCTTGGCGCACTTTCAGAGCAATTAGATCTTGCCGACTAGGTCAAGTCCTGGAGTAAGGGTGGCTTCGCCCTCTTCCCACTTGGCTGGGCAGACCTCATTTGGATGCGCTGCAACATACTGAGCAGCCTTCACCTTGCGAAGCAGTTCAGCGGCGTTACGGCCGATGCCGCCGGCGTTGACCTCGATGAGCTGAATGATGCCTGCTGGGTCAATGACGAAGGTTCCACGGTCGGCAAGGCCAGCCTCTTCAATGAGCACGTCAAAGTTGCGGCAGATCTGTCCGGTTGGGTCGGCAATCATTGGGTACTGAAGCTTGCCAATGGTCTCTGAGGAGTCGTGCCAAGCCTTGTGCGTGAAGTGAGTGTCGGTAGAAACCGAGTAGATCTCTACGCCAAGCTTGACGAACTCTGCATAATTGTCAGCCAAGTCGCCGAGTTCGGTGGGGCAGACAAAGGTGAAGTCGGCTGGGTAGAAGAAAACAACGGCCCATTTGCCTTTGAAATCGGCTTCGGTCAGGTCGACAAATTCGCCATTGTGGTATGCGGTTGCTGCAAATGGGAGCACTTCGGAGTTAATTCGAGGCATGGATTGATTGCTTTCTGTTGATTGGTTTGTGATAGGTAACGTGTATCAGAGTACCTCAGGTCCATTGCTGGAACAGATCGTTTCTGACGATCCCGCCGATAGCTTTTAGTAATCGCCACAGCATCTAGTTTGGAAGGGTGAAGAGATTTCGAGCTATCGCTACTGACCTTGACGGGACGCTGCTGCGATCCGACGGAACTGTGTCGGAACGAACCCAAAGAGCAGTCCGTGATGCAGAGGATGCAGGTCTGCAGTTCATCATCGCGACTGGCCGCCCGCCACGGTGGATTGCGCCAGTGGTGGAACAGCTTGGCGAAAGGGGTCTAGTGATCTGCGCCAATGGTGCAGCGGTCTACGACCCTGCCCAGCACGAACTCATTTCGACCGTCGAGATTGCAGCAGCAGTTGCACTTGAGCTTGTCGATGAGATTCAGCTTACGTTTCCCGAGGCATTGCTCGGAGTCGAGCAAGGATTTGAGTTTGCGATCGATGAGTCGTATGAACAAAAGGGTCAGGACCTTGCCGCAAGCTGGAAGCTTGAAGGTTTGCGAATTGGCCCTATTCGGTCCTTTCTCACGACCGGGGTTCTCAAGCTCATGGTGCGCCTTCCACGTTCGGAGGCATCGGGTGCCTCGGTCACCATGCAAAAAGTGGTGGGGGATCGGGCTCTTGTAACCCATTCCATCGACGAGTCATTTCTTGAACTGTCGCACCCGTCTGTTCATAAAGCTGCTGCAGTAGAGCAGTTGTTATATACCTCAGATGTGGATGCCAGTCAGGTGGCCGCATTCGGCGACATGCCCAATGACTTGGAGCTGATTCGCTGGGCTGGTCTTGGCGTGGCGGTTGCGAATGCACACCAGCACCTCTTGGATGCCGCCGATGAAGTCACTTTCTCAAATGATGCTGATGGGGTAGCGGTTGTGATTGAACGGATCTTGGCCGAGCAGTTCGATCCGAGCCAACACCCCTAGCTATCTGGCTTCTTGGCGAGGGGAGTTCTAGGTTCAACCCATGGCCCAAGAGCGATTTGATGTTGTGGTGGTGGGCGCTGGACTCGCTGGTTTAGCTGCAGCAAAAACTCTTCTGAGCGCCGGCCGATCTGTGATGATTCTTGAGTCATCGGATGACGTGGGTGGCAGAGTGCGAACGGATCTCGTTGACGGGTTCAAGCTTGATCGCGGGTTTCAAGTCCTGCTGACTGCCTACCCGGAACTTGAACGTCAACTCGATCTTCCTGCGCTAAACCTGCGCAACTTCGACCCCGGTGCACTGCTCTGGTTTGGCCAAAAACTGCACAGAGTTGGCGATCCTTTGCGTCAGCCTTCAGCAGCGTTTGCTTCGGCCCTTGCCCCAGTAGGAACTCTGGCAGACAAGCTGCGACTCGCCCGGCTTTTGATCAGACTCCGGCAAGCGGATCCACAAGCGCTGTTGCGCTCAGAAGACATCACCACCATGCAGGCTCTCAAGAACGAAGGCCTCAGCCCCAAGATGATTGATCGCTTTTTTCGCCCCCTCGTAGGAGGCATCCAACTGGATGCAGATCTCACTGCAAGTCGGCGGATGTTCGACGTGGTGCTGCATTGCCTAGCCGTTGGTTCGTCTGCAGTGCCGGCTGCTGGAATGGCTGCGATTCCCCGGCAACTTGCGGCTGGCATTCCCGATGATGCGCTGCGGCTCAACACTGCAGTAGCGCAGGCGCGCTCGGGGCAAGTGACCACTGTTGACGGCCAAGTGATTTTGGCAGACAACGTAGTTATCGCAACCGAAGGCCCCGCTGCAGCAAGGCTGTTGGGGTTAGCTCCCGTTGCCTCTCGGGCAGTTTCTTGTGTCTGGTTTGCCGCAGATGAGCCCCCGTTTACGCAACCGCTGATTGGCCTAGATAGTTGCCAAAGCGGGCCGGCGCTCAACGTTGCGGTCATGACGAATGCGGCCCCCGAGTACTCCTCGGATGGCCGCGCTCTGATTGCGGCGGCCTGCCCAAATCTGGGGGCCCGGGCCTATGAGGGAGCGTATGGGTCTGACCTAGTCCAAGCAGTCAGGGTTCAGATGCAGGAGTGGTTCGGAACCCAAGCTCGGGGCTGGACTCACCTGAAAACCAACGTGATAGCGCATGCGCAACCAGAGAGCGGCCCGCCCTTTGCGCCCAAGCGGCGTGTGAAACTGAGCGATGGCCTCTTTGTATGCGGCGATCACCGAGACACACCCTCAATCCAAGGGGCGTTGTTCTCTGGTCGGCGCGTAGCAGAGATGATTCAAGAGCAAGCAGTTCCGAACTAGTCCTCAGAGAACAGTCCTCAGAGAACCGTCCTCAGAGAACAGACTTTAGGAGAACAGGGCGCCACTAAAGACCTGCCAGGCCAGCAGGCTCTTTGCGATCAAACTCAGAATGATGAATGCATACTCGCCAAACCGGTAGTTCATAAAGCGGCCCCGGTTGCGGTATTGCAACAGCTGGTTAATGGCAAAACAATTGAACAAAATAAACAGTGAGATAAAGATCGCAAACACAAAGCCAGGAACACCCGAGTACTTCTGCTGAGCGCCCACAATGGCCAAGGTGATTGCAATCCACGGGACGATTCCAGCAATGCAACCAAAGATGAACGGCCACCAGTCAACCGAGGTTCGATCTGGGTTGATGCGTTCCATGAGCAGGCCGAACAAGATCATCGCAGCGTTCACGCCAAATATTGCAACGAGTGCATAGATGTCGTTGATGCCGGTCAAAAGGCAGATCAACACGATCATCACTGAAGAACTGATGGAGTACTCAACCCAGCGAGCGGTGTTTCGGCCTTGTGCAAGCTGGCGCTCGTACCAGCCATTTATCTTCGGAGTCGCCATCAGAAGATGGTCTGCTGCAGCAAGAGCCAAGAAAAACGCTATGGCCCATCCAAAGCGAACCTGAAACATCGTAAAGGTCTCGCCAGTGCCTGGGGTTCCCGGCGGACCGTTTTGATAAGTGGCGACAACAGGAATCGAAAAGTCATTTGAAAGGAGCAGGATGGCGATGACCTGCACCAAGAAGATCAACCCAACAACGGTGTTCCCGATACGGAGCTTGCGAACTGAGACTTCATTCCCCCCAGGGTCGCTCCTTGTTGCGGCGGCGCCGGTAGCTGCAGTGGTGCTTGCTTGGGAATTCATGACGTATGTCTAGCCCAGCCAACCCCAGACTCAGCGGCACCATCGCCTGATTCGAGGCCCTCTCTAGGCTTCTGAGTCTGTCTTGGACCGGGACTTCTTGACCCACCCCAGCGCTGCACCCCCGGCAGCTAGAACTGCGGCTCCAATGGCAACTAGTGCAACAATCATGCTGAGCTCTTTCTGTAGTCAGATACTGCGGGTAGTCCTTGGCTATCTGCGCTCTAGAGCTCGAGGCGGCCGTGGCCGATCTATAAGCCCTCAGTTTCTATCACGCGGATAAAATAAGCACAGGCGATGCATATACAGTCTTTGCCATGAACAGAATCGCAGTGAAGCATGGCTGAACCCTTTGTGACCTACGAGGCTGGCGAGCCGTTTCCAGGCAAAATCGGCCGCACTGCAGAAACTTCAACCCCCGCATGGCCGGCGCGTCCGCAGCCGCCCGCAGGAGCGCCCAACATTGTCATGATCGTGTTGGACGACGTTGGCTACGGGCAGCTTTCCGCGTTCGGTGGTCTTTGCGAGACGCCCAATCTGGATCGGCTCGCAGACAACGGTCTGCGCTACTCCAACTTTCAAACCACAGCACTGTGCTCGCCCACGCGCGGGTGCTTGCTGACTGGCCGTAACCATCACAGCTTGGGGCTCGGAGCGATTACCGAGCTCTCGATGGGGTATCCCGGTTTGAACGGCACGATGGGCTTTGAGCACGGGTTCATCTCCGAGGTGCTCGTTGAGCAGGGCTACAACACCTTCGCTGTGGGCAAGTGGCATCTGACTCCCTCGCAGGAAACTACCCCCGCAGGGCCGTTCAACCGCTGGCCCTTGGCTCGTGGGTTCGAGGGTTTTTACGGGTTCCTCGGCGGCGATACTGATCAGTTCCATCCAGACTTGGTTCACGACAACCATTACGTGCCTCAGCCATCTACCCCGGCCGAGGGATATCACCTCAACGTTGACTTGGCTGATCGAGCCATTAATTACCTTGCGGATGCACATTCGAGCGCACCCGACAAACCATTCTTTTTGTGGTTTGCGCCGGGCACCGGGCACGCACCCCATCAGGTAGAAGCGCAATGGATTGAGCCCTACAAAGGTGCATTCGATTCGGGCTGGGATGAGTACCGCAAGACGGTCTTTGAGCGTCAGCGTGAACTCGGACTCTTGGCTCCCGGGACCGAGTTGTCCGAACGCGACCCAGACGTTGCACCGTGGGATTCACTCACCGAAGATGCGAAGCGCATGTACGCCCGGCAGATGGAGGTGTACGCAGGGTTCATCACTCAGACGGACTTCCATATTGGCCGCGTCCTTGACGCCATCGAGGCACTCGGTGAGTCAGAAAACACACTCGTCATAGCGGTCTCAGACAACGGCGCTAGCGCCGAAGGTGGCGAACACGGCACTCGTAACGAGGGCATGTTCTTCAATCTGGCCCCTCAGACGCTCGAAGACAATCTAGAAGTGATCGATGAGTGGGGAAGCGAGAATACGTTCAACCACTACTCATGGGGATGGACTTGGGCCGGCGACACACCGTTTCGCCGCTGGAAGCGAGAGACGTACCGAGGTGGCATCACAGACCCGTGCATCATCTCGTGGCCTGCCGGAATTGCTGCCCGTGGCGAAGTTCGCCAGCAGTACGTGCACGCAATCGACATGGTTCCCACACTGCTTGAAGCAATTGGAATTACTGCACCCGAAACCGTTCGCGGGGTGACACAGTCGCAGGTGCAGGGCGTGAGTTTGCTGCCAACATTTGCTGATGCCGACGCCGAGGATCGTCACCGAACGCAGTACTTCGAGATGTTCGGACACCGCTCGATCTATCACGAGGGGTGGAAAGCTGTCTGCCCGTACCCTGGGCCAAGTTTGGCCGAAGGTGCAGAGCTCGGTCACCCGTTTGGCACCTTCTTGACCGAGGCCATCCTTGACAAGCTCGAGGCCGAGGACTGGGAGTTGTACAACCTCGTGGCCGACCCGTCGGAGTGCCACAACCTTGCGGCAGAGCAACCTGAGCGTTTGGCTGAGTTGCGTTCTTTGTGGTGGGAGGAAGCAGAGAAGTACAACGTGCTTCCAATCGCAACAGGAGATATGAGGCGCCTGACTGCCCGTCGACCCGCAGTTGGCGGGAGCCAAAAAGTGGTCAAGCTCAACCCGGGTGGCGCGCCGCTGCCGTTCACGGGGGCCCCTCGGGTCTACAACCGGGCTCACGCGGTGGTTGCGCAGCTGACCATTCCCGAAGGCGGTGCAGAAGGAGTTCTGATCTCTCACGGCAATCGCCACGGCGGCTACGCAGTTTTTGTGGCCGACGGCCACCTGAGGTACGTGCACAATTATTTGGGCCTGACCCATTTTCGGGTCGCGAGCGAACAGCAGATTCTTCCCGGAGATCATGAGATTCGCATGGAGTTCACGCCCACGGGTGCCGCCAACTTCTTAGAAGGCCACGGAACTCCGGCAGATGTGCGGCTCTTTGTAGACGGCGATCTCGTTGGATCCGCCTCGCTGCCCTACACCGTTCCAAATCTCTTCTCTACCACGGGTGTGAGTTGCGGGTACGCGGCGTTCGACACCATCGATCCGTCCGCCTATGAGCCACCGTTTGCTTTTACCGGCACACTTCGCAGCTTGGAAGTTGATCTGTCGGGCGAAGCGGTGAGCAACCCTGCCGCCGAGGTGGCTGCGTTACTTGCCGAGCAATAACGCATCCTCTAGGGGCGTTTCCGCGTCGATCTTGTGAACTGCTAGCGAGTTACGCAGAGTCTCGAGGTAGGCGGCCAGTTCGATTCTGACCGGCCTGATTCCGGCCGACCGGGTCTCGCCCGCCCTGATTCTGCCCGCCGTTGGCTCGGCCGCCCTGGTTTTGGCTGCCCTGATTTTGGGACTGCGCAGGTTGCCTCTGCGCTGCTGTGCGGCTCGGCGGCTGCTGTCCTGCTGGTTGTTGCACCTGAGGTTGCTGTGCGGGCTGGGAAGCAGGCTGGTTGGGTGCGGTTGGCGTTGCTGCCTGCTGTGGTGTGGCCAGCAACTGCAACGCCTCGATGGAAGGCTGAAAGTAGTAGTCGCCACCCGTGGTGGTCACGAAACCCTGCAGCGTTACTTGGTGTGCTGCGGAGCCTGGTAGTTGGAAGGCACCCGAGGCACTCTGGGAAATGATCGGGTCTTCACCTGATCCTCGGGTGGGAAAGTTCGGGTCGTTCGCCCAACGGTTCTGAATGAACTCAAACTGCCGCTCAATAGAGGACTGATAACACAAGAACAGCAGGCCGCGATCGTTGGGAAAGGCAACATCGGCAGAGTTCGCTCCACTCGTTGAACCAGCAAGGTAGGAAGCCCCATAGGGAATCCCGCGCCGCAAAATGCGATGAGTCTGGCTAGCTGCCTCGCCACCCGTTGGGGTTTGGTCGTCGCGTGGGTAGCTCTTGCGAATGTGTGAAGATCGTGGGCACACGTTGCCGTTCGGATCGCCTCCGAACTCGAAGTTATTAATCTTGGTCTCCTGTAGAAGCGTGGCATCTCGAAGAGAGGGGTCAGCTATCTGGGTATCGAGTCCTGCTGCTTGGTCGTCTGTGTGCTCTAGCGGGCAGCCCGATTTGTAGCGACCAACAAGCTTGGCGCCAAGAAGGTCAGTAGTCATTCCCGCTGCTGTGGCGGTGCTGCTCACATAGTTGTGAAACCCAGGGACATCTTGCTGAAGCCGTCGAAAAACTAGGTAGCTTCCATCAGTTGTCCAAGCAGGACCAGACAGAGCTAGCGGTCCAGGCTGCAGGTTGATCCCATCTCCTGTTGGAATCTGAGTTGGGTACCCGAGTACAAACTCGCCGGGCCAGAGAAGGTCTTGGCCGGGGACTCCTTGATTTGGATTCTGGGGATTATTGGGTGTGGTCACGCCCCTGATCCCTGGTTGTGACACACCGTCTTTGAACCCAAAATGCTCATGACCCGGCTCGTCCTCACGGGCCGATCCCGCCTGATCGAACGTTACGTTCCCGCCCGCTTCCTCGATCTGCGCTGTTGCGAGTCGGGCTGCGTCGTCAAGCTCGCTCACGTGGTCAGCGGCAAGAATCACCACAGCGTGATCGGTGCTGCTGGTGATCCAATGGGTGGGGGCAGAGGCACCGGAATCGCCGATCAAACCTGAGCGAGCGCGCATGCCTTGGCGGAACGAGTCGGGAAATGCTCGCAAGTCAGACTGAGACACTCCGAGTGCGAGCAACCCCGAATGTGTGAGTGCCAGATTGAGCCAGGTGGCAGCGGGTAGGGATCCACCAGCGTTCGCCGCTGCTTTGTATTTGGCATTAAAGGCAAGAACTTCTTCAGAGCTTGCAACCTGCTCCTGCAGGGTGGCGAGCAGTCGCCGAGCAGCAGCGCCGGCAGGAAATGTAAAAAACAGCATCCGCTGGTGGTCTTTGTTGAACCCGCCAAGGATGTTTCCCTGAATATTTGCCAGATTCAGATCGGGAGTCGGCCCAGTGGTTCCAGGCGTCGTGGTCGATGGAGGATTTTGTGGCGGCGGAGTCCCCGGAGCGCATGCCGCTGCTGACACGAGCACTCCAGCGCTCAGGCCAGTGCCTCTCACAAAGTCCCTTCGGGACCAAGTCGAAGGTCTCGAAGGCTGTGGCTGTGTCTGTGCTTGTGCCTGTGACTCATCTGAGGGCCTGCTGTTTGTGGGCTTCATCGCTACCGGCTCCAACCTGTTCTGGGGCTGTGCTGGCACAGCTCGTTGTTGTTTGCCACTTTGGCTGCGGTAGTTAAAAGGCGGGTAAGAACAGGTTCAGGATTGGGTGAGGGAAGGATCGCAGCGAGAAACTTCGGCAAAAGCCTCACGGGCATGCCGGGGCTGCCGATGGGAGACCTGCAAGAACTACTGGCGCGAGGGCAACGTCCTCGCGGACTACTGAACAGCACTAGGGGAGACCAGGATGAACACGATCGGAAATTTGGTAACGGCAACGCTCAACCGGTCAACGCAGATTGGCCAGCAGATCAGCCAGCAGGTTCGGGCGGGCTGGCTCCTCGCGACTACCGAGGGTGACGTCAAGCTCTAATTGAGCGTCCGATTTTTTTGGTTCAGCTGATGGGCTCAAGCAGCACGAGCGGGATCTCTCGATCAGTCTTGGACTGGTATCCCGCATAGTTCTTGTGGTCTGAGGTGACGAGCGGCCACAAACGGGCCCGCTCCTGTGAACTAGCAACCCGTGCGTTCATCTGCACCTTGGGTTCGCCTTTCAGCACAACCCCCACCTGTGGGTTCTGCACCAAGTTGAGGTACCAAGCAGGATGCCGGTCATCGCCGCCTCGTGAGGCAACGATCACGAGCGTGCTTCCCTCTTGCAAGGGAGATGTCAGCAGAACAACACGCTCTTGGCCGCTCTTGCGACCAATTGTGGTGAGTTCAATGACCGGCATGGACTGAGCACTCCACCCAATCTTGCCGCCGCTGATGGTGAGCAACACACGGTGAGCGGAGTTCATTGCTTTCATAAGAGCATCGCTAGGCATCTTCGGACTGTACCTGCGAATCCCACGGGCGTGTACCAGCGTGACCCGCACTGGCGTGACCTGCACCGGCCTAACCGGCTACCTTCTGTGCGGGGGTACTGCGATGTCTGCAACTAGATCACCCATATTTTCTCAGGGTCGGGCAGTGCTTGCTGCCGCTGTTGGCTGTGCGCTGACGCTGCTCGGCGTTTCCTGTGCCACGTCGTCGCCGCCGCCCGTAGCAGCTGACCTTGCTGGCTCCGATGGCCCCTGTTCCATGTTGCCCCGCCGAGCCGTTGCGAACCCTGCAGAGTGGCAGCTGCCGGTACATATCTTTGAGCCTTCGGGGTCCGGCCGGCCGTTCACCGGCGGCAGTTGCAACGATGCATCTCGACCCGTCATCTTTTTTGCACATGGCTATACCGCTAGCTTCACAGAGGGCTACACCGCGTTGATGAAGCATCTCGTGAGCAACGGATTTATTGTGATCTACCCGGGCTTCCAGATCGCATTTGATCCACCGCAGCAGTACAAGGCAGTGAACGCGGGGTTCGTTGCAGGGGCCGCAGCAACTCCTAGGGCCGACACCGATCGGGCAGGATTTGTTGGCCACAGCTGGGGTGGTGGCATGACCCCGCGAATGATGCAGCTCGGCGAGCAACGGGGCTGGGGCAGCACCGCGATGTGGTCGGTCTTATTCGCTCCTAGCTTTCCCTACGAGGTTGGAACTGCAGCGATTGATCTACCCACTCACGCACGGATGCTGGCAGTCACCTTTGACGAGGACTACCTAGTCGACATGCGAATCGCCAATGATCTTGTGGAATCAGTAACGCTTCCCGCTGGCCGAGCTACTCATCTTTTGGTGAGGTCCGATCGCAAAGCTCGTCCTTGGCTCCTTGCGGATCACACAGTGCCAGTCACACTTGGAATCTCAACCGACACAGGTCTTGATGTTGATCATTTTGATCGGTGGGCTGTCTGGCGCCCGATCGATGCAATAGCGGGTTGTGAGCTCTCTGGGGTCTGGTGCGAAACAGACTTTGAAGATATGGGAACGCAACCTGATGGGCATGTGGTGCGGCGCGCACAGGTAGTGGTGGGGGCAGTTGACGTCGGCCCACCAGCGCTCGTGGAATGCACCGGACTGGTAAGATTGCTCACCCAAAGGCGCTGCGACTGATGCCGATTCGCTAGAGCCGCAAAGTAAACTGAGTCCACCATGGTTGCTACTGACTCCTCTGACCAGAGCGAGGAGAACCGCGGTCAGAGCAAAGATCAAAACGGCGCAGAGCCAGCAACCGCAGGTGGGCGAAGAGAAAATGCCGGGGTGCCAAAGGCGCGGGTCACTCCTAGCTATCGGGCCCATGTTGTTGCCGATCAGCTAGTTCGCGCAGCGTTTGGCAGGCTGCGCAACCCGCCAGATGCCGAGCAAATGCGTCGCATTGCAACAGAGACTCAGCGGGCTGCTGCGGTATTTAAATCCAAAGGCTGGATTGATGACCCTCGCTCGTACCACCCGCAGCCGCCACCCTTACTCGACCCAATTATTCGGCCAAGCCGTGCTGCAGGCATGCGTGTTGAGCGAGTGAAGTTTCCGAGTGGGTTTAAGCCGCCGGCCGGGGTGCCAGGCCGCCAGCGCTGGATGCAGTACCAAGAAAACTCCTTGGGCCGTGCCACCGTCATGCGCCACAAGTCGGGCAATCGCCCGTGGGTGATGTGTATTCATGGCACGGGCCAAGGTGCAGACACCGACCTGCGATCGTTCAGAGTGAGGCATCTGTACGCCGAGCTTGGCTGCAATGTGGTGGTTGCAATTCTTCCCTTGCATGGCCCCCGGCAGGCGCCAAAAGGCACTGAGGCGCGGTTCCCCACACTTGATGTGCTCGACAATGTCAACGGGATTGCTCAAGCAGCTTGGGATGTTCGGCGTTTGTTGTCTTGGGTTCGCACCCAAGAGCCAACCGGCATTGGAGTCCTGGGAGTCTCGCTCGGGGGGTATATCGCAGCGCTCGTGGCTGGCCTAGAAGTAGAGCCGTTGCAATGCGTACTTCCGATAATTCCGGCCACTGACTTTCCGGGGTTATTTATTCAGCAGTCTCCCCCTGCTCTTCGTGAGCAGATGGAGCCGTTCTTCGAGGACTCCCAACTGCTGCATTCGGTGGTCTCGCCACTCAGCTTCACCCCAAGTACAGCAGTTGCAGCCCGAGCAATTGTTGGTGGTCTTGCAGACAGACTTATTGACCCAGTCGACCAAGTAGCCCCGCTTTGGGAGCATTGGGAACGACCAGAAATTCTTTGGTATCCCGGCGGGCATCTGGGTCACGTGATCCGCAGTGACCTCTACTCATTTATCGACCGCAGGCTCAAGTTGGCTGGCTTGACCAGAGTCTAAGATTTTTCATCTGCTCTGCCTGGTCGTCACAGGTCGCAGCTCGGAGCTCGCGGGTCACGGGTCAAGCTTCAGGCATGAGTCGTTAGCGAGCCAGCCGCAGAGCGATCTGCTCTCTGATGACGTCGGCATCCCTAGAGTCTCCTGATCGGTCCAGCACGTCTGCAACCGCGTAGCCAATCTCATCTGCAAAGTCGAGCCGCGCCCATGCATCGGTGCACGCTTGGAGGAGCCTAGGGTTCTGGGTGCCCTCGTGATCAAGATGCCGTTTGGCGATCCGCGTGAGTTGTGAGCGAAGTTCCCACCGGGCATCTTCAAAAGCAGCGTCGTAGGCAAACTGAGCCGCACACAGGTCGGACTCGTATCTCGTGATCATTAAGATTGCCTCATCAGTAGGTGCGTCAGTGCCTTGTCGAAGGGCCCACAGATCTGACTCCAGGCGATCCTTGTCAAGTAGGAGCACGCCCTCGGTGGCCGACACGAGACTGCTGCCCGATCCGCTGAGAGCTCGTCTCAGCCTCAGGATGACTTGATGCAATCGGTTACGCGCAACTTCGGTTTCAACCTCTGGCCACAAGTCGTCAAGTACTGCATCCATGGTCAGCGAGCCGTTGGATACAACTAGCAAGGCCAAAAGGCGAGCAGCGTGTCCGGTCGGCGCGGGGAGTGACTCAGCGCCTCGTTGCAGTTTGAGCACAGGGCACAGCAAGCTGACCGATAGGTTGGCAGAATCGACGGCGGGCTGTTTGTTGCCCTCTAGGCGTGGCAGCCAAAGCGGATCTAGCTGATCGCGACTCGTTTCGAGTAGTCGCTTCGCTGACTCTCCGCCGTCATGGGGTAGCAAATCCCAAGCAACGCTGGCGTCGAACTCCAATAGCCCCGCTGGCTGGCATTGAAACCATGTGAGTTGAGCTGCGTCAGGCGGCAGTGTGACTGCTGCGATCATGGATCTGAGTCGGAACTTGCTCGCCGCCAAATAGTCGGAGCTATAGCTGGACTGAAGGTGGCCGCTAGCTAGCGCCCCCGCACGATCTAGCCAGGCCGAGGCACGGTCGCAGTCGCGAAAGTCCATCATCCGATTTGAGATACGCGCTGCAAAACCAGGGAGCGCTCGCCGCAGGCGCGGGGCTGTTGCCATGAGCTTCCATGCCGACTCAAGGTCTTGATCGTTGTCCTGTGAGGGGCCAGATTTAATCAAAGCAGTCGTTGCGCGCACCAGGGCGATGCTAGGAAGCACTGCTGTGTTGCCGGTCTTTTCGGCCCACTCGGTAGCTCCTTCCACAAGGCCCTCGGCGGTCTCAGGGTTTTGAAGGCGGCCTAAAATATCTGCAAGCTCAATCTGTAGCGTTGCCACATCTGGATGCCCCATCGCTGCAAGCGAAACAATGCCAGCCTCGAGCGGAGCGACTGCGGTGCTGGCTTGGTCAAGTCCCATGCCCACGCGCTCATAGGCAGATTGAGCTCGTAACGCTGCGGTGTCGGCACCGGCCCGCTCAGCAATCTTGAACGAGAGTTCTTGTAGGCGACGACCATCTCGGACCGTCTCTGGTTCACCCGAGAAGAGTTCTGCCACGGCAAGCCCAAACAGAACCTGTCCAAGACCGCGTTGGGCAGGCTGACTGAGCCCGCCACACAGGCCAATCGGATCTGCCGAGTGGTCAACCGGGCCAACTAGAGACAGTGCGTTCAGGGCAACATGTAAAAGTGATGGGTCTCCGCGTCGGCGGTAGAACTCTGTTTGTAAACCAGCTAGCGCAAGCGAGTCGTCGGTGGTGATGCCGACGGTGTTGGCGAGCACCGTCAGGCTGCTCTCTTCCACATGTGGCATCCCAACAGAGACCTGTTCGATTTGGTCTAGCCAAAACCCGGATGACAGATCCAAGATGCTGATGGCCGTCCTGCGGTCCCTGACTGGTATCTGCGAGACGAGCATGCGGAGAAACCGATAACGACCCTGGTCAAGAAGTCTGGAGCCAACAATTTCTAGGCGATCCTGCAAGAGTTCTCGATTGCCAGGAACTCGTGAGAGCAGAATGAGCGAAGAGTCTGTAGCTCCAAGACGGTCGAACCTGTCTGCCCACTGAGCGATTGACTCCCGATCGGATGCTTGAACCAGAAGTTCCGATCGGAGGAACTCGCGAACCCGCCATCGCTCGGGGTCTGTATCGATCAGTTCCGGGTGGCGTCGGGTGAAGCGAACAAGCTCACGTCCCGTCGGAGCTTCATCCAGCAGTGTGGGACTAATTGAGCTCAGCAGGGCGAGGGTTTGCAGGTCTGCCTGTGCATCGGCGCTCAGTTCGTTGAGCGACTCTGCAACTAGGTCTGACTCGGCAAACGAGCCATCTTGAGCGAGAAAGGCCGCAGCTAGTGGCCAGCCAGCTGATTCTTGAAAAATCTCACTACCGGTCAGGGTTGATGTGTGCATCGCTGCAAGCTCTGCGCACTCCGACTCGGTCATGAGTAGCTCTTCCGCAGCGCAGATTGAAACATCCCCAGCTAGGTTCCGAGCAGTGATGTCCTTGCCCGGCTCATCCCTAGAGGTGCCGATGATGCAAAGCCCATCTGGTGCCGCGTCGAGCAGCCCCTGCAGCACTTGTTGTTCAGGGTCGTTCAGCAGGTGAAGGTCATCGATCATGAGAATCGCCTGACCAGCGAGCTCTTGAACGCAGTACATCAGCCGCGCGGAACTGCTGCTGTCGATCACAGGCTGTTGCTGGCCAAGGTGCGGAAAGGTCTTGGTGAGCGCTCCCAGAATCTTGCCAGCGCCGTTGTCGGCTGCATCTTCATCGGTGAGCCTGCAATAGCTCAGTGTGTCACTGGGTTGACTCGCTTGTGCTGCGAGCTGCGCTGCGAGCCGCGCTGAAAGCTGTGCTGCGGCTACGGACTTTCCGAATCCCGAAGGTGCGCTAAAGAAAAAGCACCGGATGCCGGTGGGGAGTGACGTAAGTCGGGGCCGATCGATGAGCAGCTGGTTTGGCGAAAGCGAAGGTGCCATGAGCGACCAACAATAGAGTGAAAAATATTTATGCCAAGACATTTTCCTGTGCAACAGACGGCGATCTCGGACGGTACCTTGTACGACTCGGCAGATGTCTTTGCGGCTCTCACTCAGTAGGGTTGTGGGAGTGACCGAGGCCTCAAGTCAATCTAGAGATGCTGCTGTTTCTAGAGATGCTGCTCTTTCGAGAGACACTGCGGATTCAGCCGGACCCCTTGGATCGCAGCCAGCTCAGGCTGGACTCATTCTGCTCACGGTGATCTTGGGCGCGATCGTGGCCAACATCAATACGTCAATTTCGAATGTGGCGTTGCCCTCAATTGGCAGAGCCCTGCAGGCCAGTGACACGCAACTCACTGCGATTACTGACGCCTATCAGTTTGGAATCGCTGCAACCGTTCTGTACCTAGGAGCGATCGGTGGCCGCTACGGTCGCCGCAAGCTCTTTGTGATGGGTGCGTTCTTGTGCGTGCCACTGTCGTTTCTATCGGCTTTCTCGACCTCGGCAAATATGTTGATCGCAGCTCAAGTTGGAGTGGGGATCTCGGGGGCGATGCTCTTTCCAACGACGCTCGCACTCATCGCATCTCTGTGGACTGGGGCAAGGATGACTCGCGCCATTGCGCTCTGGGCCGGAGTGGGCTTGGCAGCATCGGTGCTCGGCCCGATTGTGGGCGGCTGGCTCTTGGGGCGAGTGTGGTGGGGCTCGGTCTTTCTCATCACGGTGCCATTCGCCGCAGTTGTTTTTGTGCTGGGCCTAGTTATTTTGCCCCGTCACGCCGCAGAGACAAAGGACCCCGTTGATCACCGAGGAGGCAGCCTGTCGGTGGTGATGATTGGATCATTTGTCATTGCACTGGTCTTGCTTCCCCAGGGCTTGACTCCGGTGGTAGCTGTGCTCTTTTTGGTTTCGGTCGGCTCGGGCGTGATTTTTTGGATTCAGGAACACCGGTCAAGCAATCCGCTGTTTGATTTCTCTGCAGCCTCAATCCCAACCTTCTGGGTGGCCTTTGTGGCTGGACTCATCTCATTTGGCGCTTTGGTCGGGGCAATGTTCATCGGGCAGCAATTCACCCAGAATGTGCTTGGTCAGACGCCTTTGTTCTCGGTGCTTCTGACCTTAGGACTTGCTGCCGGGCTGTTGCCCTCTTCGGTGCTAGCGGGGCGGCTCATCGAGAGCAGGGGGACCCGTCTGACTTTTGCGCTCGGGTTACTCACTATTGCTGTGGGCTTTGTAGTGATGCTGTTCGTTTGGCGGACCGGAACATCGTTGATCTGGGTGGTGGTTGTTTACGTCTTAGTCGGTATCGGTATCGGCGGGGCATCGACTGCAGCCTCTCGATCACTGAGCGCATCGCTGAGGGCAACGAAGGCGGGCATGAGTTCCGCCTCCCTTGACCTGACCAAAGATCTAGGAGGAGCGGTGTTCCAAGCACTGCTCGGAAGCCTGCTGGCCATTACCTATAGCAAGTACTTCAGCGCAGCCTTCGCGGCGCTTCCCGCTACAGAGGCACAGGCCCTCGGGAATCGGGCTGCGCTACTGATCGGCTCCTCATATGAGGGTGCCGAGTCTGTGGCTAAAACCATGCCCTCTGCTGATGCCACTCAACTTATTGAAGCTGCAAACGCGGCGTTCACCCAAGGGAAGTCAGCTGCGATTACCTGCGCGCTGTTCTCGGTGCTGGTCGGCTTGATTCTCGTCTGGTGGAAGTATCCGAATATTGACGAGGAACGGCGCTTGATTGCAGGGGTTCAAGCTCAGAATCTTGAGCTTGTTGACTCAACCGACGTTGATTCCTGACCACCAGCCGTCATACGCGGCTGCCGGGCCATGCCAGAGAACATCGTCACGGCCATCTCGGTTCATGTCGCCGGTTGCCGTTTGATACGAGCCGTTGACCGCCACATCAGTCGCCCTATTGAATCCGCTACTCGAGCCTCGCCACATCAGGTCGTTGGCGGTGCCGATTCCGTAGCCAAGCAGGTCACTCTTGTTGTCGCCGTCGTAGTCACCAGACAAAAGGCGGTACACACCATTGAGTTGCAGCGGAGAGGGACCGACTACTGCAGTGAGTACTGCAGCGCCGGCAAACGCTGGGACGGTTCCACGCCAGATGTACTCGGTTCCGCTGCCGGGTGCGTACCAGAAAATGTCATCCGTGCTGTTGCCGTCGAAGTCGCCTACGGCTGGCTGATAGCTGCCGTTGACTTGGGTGACCGGAACGGGGGAGTAGCCGCCATTGGTAAGGCCCAGCCAGAGGAAGTCGCCTGCTGGGCCGGGTGCGTACCAGAAAATGTCGTCCGTGCCGTTTCCGTCGAAGTCGCCAGAGAGTGGGGCGTAGGTGCCATTGACGGACGGAGCGGTTTCGTTACTGAATACTCCTCGGTCGGCACGATAGAGCCCCTCGGGCGCTCCGCCAGGTGCGTACCAAAAAATGTCGTCATCTGCGTCACCATCGAAGTTGCCAACAACGGGAAGATAGCTCCCTGAGACTTGTCGGGAGGCTGCGCCCGGGACCAAGCCCGATCTTGAGTCAGTCCAGAGGTATTCCACTGCTGCACCCGGTGCGTACCAGTAGCAGTCGGCATAGCCGTTGCCGTTGAAGTCTCCTGCGAGGGGAAGGTAAGAGCCCGAGACCTGCGGCTGTAGCGCCGCCGGGGTGAACGGGGCCGCTCGGAGTGGGACTCCTTGAGATTGCAACCATGTGCTCTGTGCTGCAAGGCGCGTATAGGCAGTGGGCGAACCTCCGCATCCAGGCCCAAATGAAACGACTCCCGCCAGCAGCGGACCCTGCGCCCCAGCCGCTACCAACGGGCCACCGCTATCTCCGTAGCAGGCGTCAGGCGCGTCACCGTAGCCAGAAACAGATCCAGCGCAAATCATCAAAGCGGCGTTGAAACCAGAAATTTCGTTTGCACAAAGAGCCGGACTTTGCATGGGGAGATCTGTTCTTCTCAGGGTCTCGGGGTACTCACCACAGTCTCCGTAGATGGCGGGGAACACTTGGGTGCAGCCCCATCCAGCGAGCTTCGCAACTCGCCCAGGAGACGTGGTGTTTTCAGCTGCCGAAGTGATTGTCTCAATAACCGGGACGGGTGAGTTCGGGGCCGTTACCGTCAGTACTGCTACGTCGTTCCCTAAAGAGGAGTCGTTGTACAAGGGGTGCACGGCCACTTGCGTGACCCGAACAAGAGTGCCACCGGCTAGCAGATCATTAGTTCCGTAGAGGGCACCTAAAACCGAGGGGTCGGTAACGAATCCATTGCTCACCACACAATGCGCTGCAGTGATGATTTTGGTTTGGCTGACCCGTGACCCGCCGCAAAACTGGCCCTCGTAGGGATTAGGAGCATTGAGGTTGATGAGCCCCACGAGGAAGGGGAATTCGCTGATTGACCCAAAGCCCCCGTTCACAATCTTCGGGCTGAGCTCGGTAGGAAAACTTGCTACCGAATCGTTCAGAGGCAGATTCGGTGAGTTCGTTGGAGACTCAAGGTTTGCAGTCGGTGCGCATGCTCCAAGAATCCCTCCAAGGAAGCCGAGCACTCCAAAGACAACCAAAGATTTGTAGCCGAATGCTCGCATTTTCAACGCCCTCCCAAGCTGGTTTATTGACAGTAGCGTCAATCTCGAAGGAGTGAAATCTATAATTCACTTTGGATTACTCAAGGCGTTTCTATAAAGCGTCGAAACCCTTTGAGTGTCAAGAGTCGAAGTAGATGAAGCTTTAGAAGCCACACCAACTCGTCGCGGTGCTCTGCTCGGGGGGCTAGCAGCCGGTGCAGCAGTACTTGTCAGCGCTTGTGCCCCGTCAGCGCCAGCCGAGGCCGGTGCCGAGAGTACCCGCCCGGCAAGAGTGCGAACTGGGCCAACCACTGCCGCTCCAACGACTGCCGTTCCAACGACTGCTGCTCCAACCACTGCCGTTCCGCCTGCCTTAGGTGCGGCGCTTCCCGCTTGGCCTAAAACTTGGGCAACGCCTGCAGTGTGGCACGTTGCAAAACGGCTGACGTTTGGCCCCACTCCTAGCGTCGTTGCGCAGATTTCCAGTCTCGGTACCACTGCGTGGATTGACAAACAGCTGAACTACACATCGATTCCTGATCCCTCAGTAGCAGCAGCAACAGCGTTTTACGAGTGGTCTCGAGGCACTGCAGCAGAGATCAACGCTCGTGGCCAAGAGTGGCGAGTGGTGGTCGATCTACCGCTCTCCACAGCTTTACGGGCCGTGGTGTCTGAGCGGCAACTCTTTGAACGCACGGTTGGGTTTTGGTGGGATCACCTGAACGTGGACGTCAATAGCAACGCCGCTCAAAACTACTGCCCGAGCTACGACACCGACGTGATTCGAGCCAATGCACTTGGCAAGTTCTCGGACTTGCTGATGGCATCCGCAAAGTCTGGTGCGATGTTGAGCTACTTAGATCAGGCGAGTAGCCGTGCCGACGGCGGTCGCGTCCCGAACGAGAACTACGCACGAGAACTCATGGAGCTTCACACCGTTGGTGTTGACGGCGGTTACAGCGAAGCCGACGTCGTTGCTGTGTCCTATCTGTTCTCCGGATGGACCTTGACCAACACTTGGAACGGAACCTTTACGTTTCAACCGGCGCGTCACGCCCTTGGGCCGTTCGCCCAGCCATCTACAAGCGTGCTCGGATGGACTCGCGGGCAGCTCACGGGGATTGCAGCCGGTGAATCCTTCATTCGACACCTTGCTCGCCACCGGGTGACTGCTCAGCGAATTGCCCACAAGCTCTGTATTCGCTTCATCGGTGAACACATCGGCCGAGATGACTCCGTTGTTCTGAACGCTCGGGATGTCTACTTGGCGAATGACACAGCGATCGCCCCTACCCTTCGTTCGGTTCTGACCTCGGCTGAGTTTGCGGACTCAGCCGATAAGAGGATTCGCCGTCCGCTTGAACTGCTCGCTGCGGGGATTCGCGCCACCTCAGATGCGCCCTTTAACGCCAGCACCGCCGAAGACACCAAATGGAACTTCCATGGAATTCTCACCGCGCTCAATGCAATGCCACATCACTGGCCCACCCCTGACGGCTACCCAGATAAAGATGCCGCCTGGGTGAGCGTTGGCTCCATGATTAGCCGCTGGAACCTTGCAACATTTATGGGTAACGGAAACATCCCAGGCTTTGTCCGAGACTGGTCCACGATTCCCGACTGGGCGGCCGGATCACCGACTAGTTCAACTGTTGGCGGGTGGCTTGACGCCGCAGCACAGCGACTCGGTATCCCGCTCGACGCAGCTAGTAAGGCTCGAATGCTCAGCTCAGTTGGAAGGGTTGCGTCTACGCCCATCACAGCGAACGGCAACCGCTGGGTCGCACCCAAATTGCTCGGCCAACTCATGCAACAACCACAGTTCCAAACAGCCTGAACCAAACCACCATGAACCAAACCACCATGAACCCAACCACCATGAACCAACAGATGCTTCCCCCAACCGATCTCGCCCCAACCAAACCCGTCACCGCCGAACTCGCCCCAACGGGACTCACCCGGCGCAGGTTCCTTCGAAACTCCGGAATCGCCGTAGCCGCTGCCGGGTCTGCCTCGTTGCTGCACACACAACTAGCAAGTGCGCAGGGTGGTGCGACTGCTGCCGCTGCGGGCACGGGCAATACGTTGTTAGTCATTTTTTGTCGTGGAGGAATGGACGGGCTCTCGCTCGTTGCCCCTGTGGCCACCCCTGAGTACTACTCGCTACGGCCATCAATCGCAGTTCCCCAGCAGGCAGCTTTGGCGCTCGGGGGAACGCATGCAGATTCACGCTTTGCCCTTCACCCTGCAGCAGTTCGGCTGTCTGGCATGTACAACCAAGGCAGTGTGGCCATTGTGAACTCGGCCGGGGTGATGACCTCATCACGCTCGCACTTTGATGCGCAATCGTTTCTTGAAGGTGGTGCAGGCAACACCAATATGTCGCCAACGGGTTGGGCTGGCCGCTGGATGAGTTCCACAGTGGGGGCATCAGATCACCCGCTTCGTTGCGTGGCCATCGGCGGTGGGTTGCCCGCCTCCCTGCGGGGTGGATCGGCTGTGGCCGCATCGGGTTTTGGGTCGCTGTCGTTGCTGCCGTGGGGGCCATCAGTCGAGACAGTCACCACGAGCACCACTGACCTGTACAACCGGGCTGGAGTCCACCCGGCGCTCACTCCTTGGGCCGCACCGACGCTTGGAACCATTGCGCAAGTCTCGTCCCTGACGAGCACCGACCGGCCAGCCTCGTTCCCAGACACCGAGATCTCACGCAACCTGTGGCCAATAGCTCGTTTGTTGCAGGCCGGGTTTCCCATAGAGATCGCGCATGCAGAAATGCACGATTGGGATACACACGATGCAATGGGCTCGGCCACTGCGACCACGGCTCGGATGTACACCCAAGTGAGTGAACTAGACACGGCCATTGGCGCTTTCTTCGACTACCTCGGAGCAGCAGCGTCCAAGGTGACCATTGCAGTGGTGAGCGAGTTCGGCCGGCGGGCATATGAGAACTCATCTGGCGGATGCGACCACGGTCGGGCCTTTCCGATGATGGTGATCGGCGGGGGAGTGGCCGGCGGTACCTACGGAGACTTCCAAGGCCTGAGCTCTGCCGGCCTCGATCAGGGTGATGTTCGTGTCACCACCGACTACCGCACGGTGCTCTCTGAACTGTTGTCCCGCCGCCTTGGCGCGAGTAGCTCAGTACTCAACACGACCTTCCCGCAGTTTTCAGCAACGAATTCCTGGCTAGGTGTCGCTGCGGCGTAGGCCGGGATCGAAGGGCAGCGAATCGAACCAGCGTACGAAGTTGCCGGCTGAGAATGTTCCGTTGTTGGAGTCCACAGAAAAATGTGGGCACCGAGACGCGAGTTCCTCGAGCACGACGCGCCCCATCAGGCGGGCTGCCGCTGCGCCAAGGCAATAATGAGCGCCGTGGCCAAAGGTCAGAATCTGCCCGGGGTGGCGTGTGACATCAAGCTCGCCAGCCGTTGGTCCGAAATGCAGTGGATCGCGATTTGCCGAGGCATACAGAAGCATGACTTTGGTGTTTGGCGGAATCACCTTGCCGTGCAGTTCGACCGCACGGGTGGTGGTACGAGCAAGGCCCTGCACCGGGCTGCTGAGACGGAGAAGCTCGGTGACTGCATTCGGAATCAACTCTGGCTGATCTACTAACAGGCGCCACTGATCGGGGTGCTGAGACAGCAGGTCAAGGCCGGTGCCGAGCATCCCCGTAGATGTGTCATTCCCGCCAGTCATCATGGTGAAGGCAAAACCAAGGATGCGCATAGGGTCTACTGCCGCGCCATCTCCTGCTTGAACAAGCTCAGAGATCACATCGTCTCCGGGGTTTAGTCGACGATCCTCAACGAGCGCACTGAAGTACTCAATGACCTGAGACACGGTGTCTATTGCATCCAAAATGTTGCCCGTAGCGCTAGCACCCACAATCTGTTCGACCCAGCTATCGAAGCGGCTGCGGTCTTCAACAGGCACTCCCAAATAGTGTCCGACCACCATCGTGGGAAGCGGTTTGAGTAGTTCACTCACGATGTCGACTCGGCCGCTCACGCAGGATGCTTCAATGCGTGAGATCACAAACTCGCGTACCTCTGGCTCAATGCTGCTGACTTGCCTTGGCGTAAAGCCGCGGGCCACAAGGCGTCGAAACTCGGTGTGATCGGGTGGATCCAAGAACACCATCGGTGCAATCTGATCGAGTCCCACCGAGGCCACGTCGTCGTAGGTAAAGGTCAGGCCTTGAGCGGATGAGAAGGTCTCGGTATCTCGCGCTGCTTCAATGACATCAGCATGGCGCGAGAGCACCCAGTAGTTGCCTTCGAGTACATGATGCGCGGGATCGTTCGTACGTAGGTCGGCGTACATGCTGAACGGATCACGCCAACTTTCGCCAGAACGCGGCACAAAGCCAGTCATGTGTGCCCCGCCAAGAAGCAGTAGCCGATTGCCCTAGTGAGTTCCCTCAATCTGAATCCCCTAAATCTCACGTCACTCAACTCGGACTTCGCTGAAGCTTCCATCTTTACAGTGCAGGTGCATGTCTATGTTCGAAGTCAGGGGGGACTCGTGCGTGATCAGAATTGTGGTGAGGCCTGATCGCCAGTTCAAAACCCCATCGAGCACCTTGAGTTGCATCTTTGCATCGAGATGCTCGGTTGCTTCATCAAGAATCAAAATCGGAGCCTCGGTGAGCAGTGCGCGAGCAATCATCAGTCGCTGACGCTCGCCACCGCTCAGCCGGTTGCCGTTCTCGCCAGCGCGTTCGTCGAGTCCTGCTGCAAGGCCTTGGATCCAGTCTCCAAGGCACACTGCATCGCAGGCTAGGAGTAATCGTTGGTCATCAGCACGTGAGTCACCAAGTAGCAGATTGTCTCTGAGGGTGGTGTCGAACAAGTGGTCATGCTGCGCAACCAAAGCAACGGCAGAGCGCGCTTGGTCGAGATCTAACAGGTTCAGCTCGGATCCGCTGAGCTGTATTGAACCCTGCGAGTACTCCCAGAAGCGCAGCAACAGATGTGCCAAGGTGGACTTGCCAGAACCGCTTGCCCCAGTCACGACAACAAAGCTTCCCGCTGGGATCTCTAGGTGAGCGTTCTTCAACACAAGCGGGCCGTGTTGGCTATAGCGAAAGCTCAGATTGGCGATACTCAGATCAGCCACATCCCGTGGGGGCGAGCCGCGCTTTTCAAGTTTCAGAACAGCCGGCTGCGGCGGCTGCAGCACAGTTGGAGTTGTATCCACGAGGTCTACAAGTCGAGTCGCAGCAGCTCGGCTTTTATCAAGGTGTTCATAGGCGGCGCTGAGTGGGCCCACTGCTTCGAAGGTTGCGATTGCGACTAGCGGCAAGATTGCTAGATACACCCCGTCAAGGGACCCAGCGCTGAGCAGCGAAACCCCAAACCCCAACACGGTCAAAGCAGCAAGACCCACGAGTAATGCAGTGAGGCCAGCGGCGATTCCGCGGGCGTGCGCAAGTTGTTTGCGTGCGGGCTGTTGCGCTGCGGTGATGTGCCCGGCTCGACCCTGCAGTAAGTCTTGTCGGCCAAATGCAACTAGGTCGGCGATGCCCGTGATGCCCTCGACGAGTGTTGCATTGAGGTTGGCTTGGTCCTGTACCAGGCTGCTCGAGGAACTGCGGGTGAGACTCTGCATGGCAAGCGGGATGGCAATTCCACAGAGGCAAACAAAGATAAAGAGCGCACCGCCCAACCAGGGGCTAAAGCCGGCAAGCAGAATGCATCCCAGGCCAACTGCTAAGGCCGCTGCCAGCGGCGGAACAAGCACTCGCAGATAGAGGTCTTGCAGGGTGTCGATGTCGCTCAGGATTCGCGTCAGCAGGTCTCCGCTGCGATGCTCACTAAGAACTGCCGGAGCGAGCGGTTCCATGCCCCGGAAGAACCAGATTCGGATTCTGGTCAGAATCTTGAAGGTGCCAAGGTGCCCTACATAGCGCTCTGCATAACGAGATACGGCACGAGTCATAGCAAACACCCGCACACCCAGAATGGTCAGCGCCAGCGTGATTGTGCTGTCGACTAGGGCCGACTTCGAGATCAGAAAAGCCGACATCGCAAGCAGCCCAATGCCAGCCCCGAGAGTGATAAAGCTGAGCAGCGCAGTTGCTGTCACCCACCAGCGGTAGCTGCCAACTGATCGAACGATTCTTGAGATGTTTCTAGCGCCAGGCTTGGCAGTTGTACTCGGGGTCATCGCGTGGCCTCGATCACATGGCCCGCTTCAAGGTTCACAATTCGATCTGCAGACGCGATCGTCGCAGCCCTGTGCGCAATGACTAACGCAGTCCGGCCCTGCATCAGGGAAGCCATCGCGGAAACAACCTGGGCCTCGGTTTCTTCATCGAGATGTGCAGTGAACTCATCAAGCAGCACCAGCGGCGTATTCATGATTGCCGCACGGGCAATGGCAAGGCGTTGTCGTTGGCCTCCGCTGAGTCGCAGTCCGTTCTCTCCGAGAAGTGTGTTGAACCCCTCTGGCAGGGCATCAATAAACTCTTCAGCGCAGGCCACTCGCGCAGCTTTACGAATCTGCGTCAGTGATGACCCCGGTTTGCCAAGAGCAATATTTTCTGCGACCGTTCCGGCAAACACAGCAGGTTGCTGAGGCACCCATGAGATCACCCGTCGCCACTCGCTGTGTTCGATGCGCTGTATTGGTATGCCGTCTCTACAAATCTGACCCTGGTCGGGCTGCATGAACTGCATCAGCAGTTTTGCCAACGTGGATTTGCCTGCACCACTCGGGCCTACCAACGCAACGGTCTCGCCGTGCCGGATTTCAAAACTCACCTGCTCAAGCGCCGCCGAGTTGGCTTCGGGGTACGTAAAGCCAACACTGTCGAACTGAACAGCGCCGAACTGAGCAGCACCGGACTGAACAGCGCCGAACTGAACTGCACCGGATTCAAGACTCTTGATTTGGCTGGTTGAGCGGTCCTCGGTTGCTGGGGTCTCGGCAGCTGGGGTCTCGGTCGATGGGTTCGCCAACCTCTGGGTTGGTATCGCAGTGATTTCTGCGATTCGTTCCAAGGCGGTGTTTCCTTCTTGGCCAGCGTGGTACTCAATGGCAAGGCGTCGCAGCGGGGCAAAGAACTCCGGCGTCAGCATGAGCACCGCTAGGGCTAGATCAAAGCTCAGGTCGCCGCGAATCAGGCGAAAGCTAATTTGCACAGCAACGAGCGCCGTGGCCGCTGTGGCTGCCCATTCCATCATGAGCGAGGTCTGAAACGCAGTGCGCAGCACGTCCATGGTGGCCTCGCCGTAGCGTCGACTCACCTGCTCCACCATCTCTGCGCCCTCCTCTGCCCGTCCAAAGGCCTTGAGCGTTGCGAGACCTTGAATCATGTCTAGGTAGAACGAACTCAACCACCCCAGCTGCTCAAAGCGCTGCTCCGTGAGCGACCGAGTCCGCCTTCCGATCACCGCGAGCAGAAGAATCAGCATCGGGCCCGTGAACAACAAGATGAGCGTGGTCCAAGGGTCAAGTATCCCAATGGTTACAAAGACCCCTGCCGGAACGATTGCAGAGAGCGCCGCGGCGGGAAGGAAGCGGCTGAGATACGGGTCAAGGGAATCAATACCTTGACCAAGCGTTGTGGTGATCTCGGCAGTGCGCTCGTTGCTCAGACCCGCAGGCCCAACACGTACAAGATGGGCCAAGGTGTCTGAGCGAATCTGTGATCGAAGAAGGCCGCTCGCTCGTTGCGAACTGATCTCGGCAAGCCAGATGCATGCGGCGCGTAGCAGGAGCAGTACTGCCATCAACTCCAGCAGGGGGAGTACATCGCCGAACGATTGCTTTTGAATAAATCCGTCGTTGATGACACCTGCCAACAGGATGGTCCACGCAACAAGAATGGCTGCAGCAGCCGTACCGCAAAGGACGGAGACGATCACCCACCGCCGAACGAGCGGATGCTCTGCAAATAAGGAGCGTGGCCACATAACTGTGAAGGTTCCCGCCGATCACCGAAACGGCGATTAGTAGCTTTCTTCGTCCAGTCGTACTTTTCCGCGGAAGAAGAAGTACACCCCTGCGGTGTACATCAGCACAAAGGGCATCCCGATGACTGCAATCACCAGCATCACTGTCAGTGTCTCTGACGCGCTAGCTGCATTGGTGACCGTCAGGTCATAGGCGGGGTTGGTTGAAGAGGGGATCAACACGGGGTACATCCCCGCAGCCACGGTTGCGAGAAGCAGCGCAATCATGCAAGCAGATGAAACGAACCCACTCAGGTATTGCTTCTGAGAGATGAACCGCCAGCTAGCGAGCACGGCGAGCAAACCTAGGAGCGGGAATATTCCAATCCAGAGGCGATCTCGGTAATTGGTGGTGATCTCCTCGTCAAGAAACAAGGTCCATGCAATCAAGAGGGTCATGAGGGTAAAGAACACTGCCATGAGTTTGGGAATGAGTTTGGTGACTCTTTCGAGCAGTTCGCCCTCGACTTTTTGAGTCAGAAAAATTGCACCGTGCAGGCACAGCATGGCCACAGCAGCTACTCCCACTGCAATGGAATACGGGTTGAGCAGGTCCACCAGGTTGACACTCATATTGCCGTCTTGGTCGAGTGCTACTCCTTGGATCACGTTGCCAAGAGCAACTCCGAGCAGCAAGGTGATCCCAAAGGAGGACCCAAAGAACACCCAGTCCCACAAGGCCCGCCAGCGGGCACTCTGACGTTTTGAGCGGAACTCAATGGCAACCGTTCGCAGAATAAGAACGAACAACACCAGCATCATCGCTGTGTAGAAACCAGAAAAGAGCGAGGCATAGACCAAGGGGAACGCAGCAAACAGAGCGCCGCCTCCGAGCACGAGCCAAACCTCGTTGCCATCCCAGACTGGGCCAATAGAGTTCAACAAGATGCGCTTGTCTGTGTCGTCGCGACTGAGGAACGGCGACAACATGCCAACTCCCAGATCGAACCCGTCAAGGATGACGTACCCAGCGATGATGACAACGTAGAGAACAAACCAAGTGGTATTCAGCCACATATCAGTCACCTCCGCTAGAGACACGCGAACGGTGCCTAAAGATCTCTCCGAAGGAATCGGGAAGCGAGTCGCTGAACCCTTCTTCGTCGGGTGGCTTCGGTCCCTCTTTAATCATCCTGTTCAACAAGCTCAGAAACATCGTAAAGACGATTGCGTACAGCACCACGAACATGCCGATAGAGAACGCAACCTGAGAGAAGCTCACGTTGGGCGACTGTGCTCCATCTGTCTTGAGTATCTGCCAAACAATCCAAGGTTGTCTGCCAAACTCGGCAGTCCACCAACCCGACAGTGTTGCAAGTTCTGTCAGCACGATGGATGAGACCAGCACCCAAAGCATCCAGCGTTGATCCCAGAGCTTGCGCTTCCAGACCCACAACAGGCAGGCGAGGCCTCCTATTGCAATGAAGAGCATGCCTAGGTCAATCATCAAGTGATACACCTGAAACACCACGCTGGCATTGGCCCATTCGTCCTTGGGGAAGGCTTCAAGGCCTGTCACTTTGGCCTGCGGGCTTTGGTAGCTGAGAATGCTCAGCATGCATGGGATTGATAAGCCGGTGGTTGTCTCATTATCTGGATCCGTCCAGCCAATGATGTACATCGGTGCGCAGGTTGTGGACTTATACAGTCCCTCCATTGCAGCTAACTTCTCGGGTTGTTCGTTGGTGACCTCTATTGCTTGATTCGCCCCGAACAACACCACCTGTAGCACTGCGAGCACAGTAAAGATTGGAAGCGCTACGCGGATCATGGTCTTTGCTAGCTCAACGTGGCGTTTCTTGATCAGGTAGTACGCAGCCACGCTCAGAACGAGCGATGTGCCAACCATCCAAGAGGCGGCTATCAGGTGCAAAATTCGCGGTCCAAACGAGGGTGTGAAGACCACTTCGCGGAAGCTGGTCATAAAGGCCTGGTCCCCGTTGCCAACGTCTTTGATCTCGTAGCCCTGCGGGGTTTGCATCCACGAGTTCGCCATCACGATCCAAGTGGCGCTAAATGTTGCGCCTGCCACAACCATCGTGGTGGCAAACAGCCACATTTTGTTGCCCAGCTTGGTTCCACCGAACAGCATCAGGCCGAGGAACCCGCCCTCGAGCATGAAAGCAAAGATGCCTTCCGCCGCTAGCAGGCTGCCAAAAATGTTTCCTACGAATCGCGAGTAGGCAGCCCAGTTGGTGCCGAACTCAAACTCTTGAACGATGCCCGTTGCAATCCCCATGGAAAAAATCAGGCCGTAGATCTTGACCCAGAACATCGAGAGCTGGCGCCACTTTGGGTCTTTGGTGCGCACGGATTTCACACCAAAGATAATGAGGATCAGCCCAACCCCCAATGACATGGGAGGAAAGATGAAGTGGAAGCTCACCGTCAGGCCAAACTGAATTCGATGGAGCATCTCTGTAGTCATCAAGTGCCTATCATCAGGGTCGAGGGTCAACCTAGCAGCCGAGAGCAGTATGAGAATCGAAAAACTTGAGCTTCACAGCAACGATGTGCGAGTCAGTTTGTTGTCCTACGGGGCGTCGATCAAGGGCGTAGAGACGCGTGACAGAGACGGTGTTTTCGGCCCAATTCATCTCTCTCTTGACGCCGTTGAGGACTACGCAGACAACCAGCTGAATCCCTACCTAGGTGCCTCTGTGGGCAGGTATGCCAATCGCATTGCGGGAGCAAGATTTGATCTTGACGGCAGGGAGGTCGTTCTTGCCGCGAATGAAGGCCCAAATCAGTTGCACGGCGGCCCCAAGGGGTTCGCTCGTTGCCTCTGGCAGGTTCGGACCCAAGAACAAACCCCACAGGGAGCGAAGGTGACATTCGCATTGAACAGTGCCGACGGCGACCAAGGCTTCGCTGGCAACCTGAGTGTTCTGGCCACGTATGAGCTAGTCAACGACACCCTGAAGATTTTGTATACGGCCACTACTGATGCGCCCACCGTGGTCAACTTGACGAATCACGGCTATTGGAACCTCGACGGAAGTGCGAGCATCTTGGGACATGCCCTGACTCTTGGCGCAGGCCAGGTGCTTCCTGTGGGTGATGATGGGATTCCTACTGATGGGCTGCAGTTTGTGCAGGACACCCCATTCGATTTCCGCCAGCGCACCTTGTTGGGCGATGCGCTCAGTCGTAGGCCATCAGGCTTTGATCACTGCTACAAACTCGACGGTGGTGCAGGCCAGTTGCGCTGGGCTGCATTGGTTGATTCAGAGCGCAGCGGCCGCTTTATGTCTGTTCAGACTGATCAGCCCGCCCTTCAGCTCTATACAGGGAATGGTCTTGGCTCGCCGTTCAACAAGTTCGGTGCGCTGTGCTTAGAAACGCAGTTGTTTCCAGATACGCCGAATCACCCAGAATTTGGGTCAGCGGTGCTCATGCCGAGAGACGAGTATCGCTCGGTCACCGAACTGCAATTTGGCGCTACTTGACGTGAATGGGTAGGTACGTCGGAGACCAGATGGCTTCTTGGACTGCCTCTATCGGGCTTTCTACGGCAACGCGGTTAAGCCCTTCAGCAATGGCGGCCTCGGCCACAGCCACTGCGACGGTTGCAGATACTTCTCGCAATTGACTGATCTGCGGTAGCAAGCCCTTGGTGGGGTCAGTCGGGTCGGCCAAACTCGCCAACGCTCGGGCTCCCGCCAAGAACATTCCCTCAGACATCGTCGCGGCACGGCAGACAATGGTTCCAAGCCCAAGGCCGGGAAACAACAAAGCGTTGTTCGCTTGGCCGATTCGGTACCTGGTGCCATCAAGCTCGACTGGATCGAACGGGCTGCCCGTGGCGACTAATGCCGCCCCTTGGGTCCAAGCCAAGATGTTTGCCGGGGTTTGTTCCGCAAGGACTGTGGGGTTGGACATTGGCAGAACGATTGGTCGTTCACAGCCAGCGTGCATTGACTCAATAATCGCTTGAGTAAATGCACCAGTTTGGGCAGAGGTGCCCACCAACATGGTGGGGTGCAGGTTTGCTACAACCTCGGCCAAACCGAGCTTGCCCTGATCCGAGCGCCATGACTCAACCGTCGAAGGGTCCTTTGCGTACGGCACCTGATAGCTGTGAAGGCTATCCATCTCGCTTGTCAGCAGCCCCGGTCGATCAATCAAGTAAATCCGCCCGGCAGCCTGTTTTGCACTCAGGCCGTCTTGTTGCATTGCTAAGCAAATCAGGTCTGCAATGCCAACCCCCGCAGAGCCTGCACCAAAGATCACAATCTGTTGGTCAGTAAGTGAGCCACCCGAGACTCGAACACCCGAGAGAGCACAGGCCAACCCCACCGCCGCTGTACCTTGAATATCGTCATCGAAGGTGCACAGTTCCTTGCCGTAACGGGCAAGGATGCCGCGAGCTTGGGGCGCTGCAAAGTCCTCCCAGTGAAGAATGGCGTTCGGGAAACGCTTGCTGGCACTTGCCACATACGTATCGATGAAGTTGTCGTACTCCTCGCCACGCACCCGAGCATGCTTGAGGCCCAAGTACCGAGGGTCGGTCAGAAGCTCCTCGCGATTTGTGCCCACGTCAAGGCCAACGGCGAGCACCCGTGTGGGGTCGATTCCTGCGGCCACGGTATACACAGCAAGTTTTCCAATAGCGATGTCTACGCCGCCAACTCCCCAATCTCCGATACCCAAGATCGCCTCTGCGTCAGAGGCAACAATGAGATCAACATCATCTGCGCCAAGGCCAGTGGCAGCAAGAGCGCGATCGATCTCTTCGGTGGCTTTGACGTTGAGGTAGACGCCTCGGGGGCGGCGAAACATATGGCTAAATTGTTCAATCGCGGTCCCAACAGTTGGTGTGTACACGATGGGAAGCATCTCTTCTACGTGCTCGCAAAGTAAGGCGTAAAAAAGCACCTCGTTGGTATCTTGAACACCGCTGAGAAACACCCATTTTTCTATGTCAGTTTCAAGTGCAAGAAACTCGGAGTAACTGCGTAGAACTTGCTCCGCGAGTGACTCCACTGCGGTGGGCAGCATCCCATGCAGCCCAAGTTCGCTGCGCTCTTGCACCGTAAACCCCGGCCCACGGTTTATCTGCGGATTATTGAGCACCTCGGCTCCCCGAGCGTGAACCTTCACGTATTCGGAGCCATCAGCACCCTGTTCAATAGAAAAATGTCTTGATGCCATTCTGGTGATCCTTTGCAGAAGCTGTGGGTGCAACGTAGCAGCGCGCTGTTGTTCCTGCTGTTACGGCTGACTTTATGCCGGGAACCTGTCAGAATCTGGTCCCCACCTTCTCCGATTGAGGACTTCTGAATGATACAAAAAGTTGGCACCAAGCTTCTTTGGCTAATGGTCATTCTTGCTCTCGCTACGGCACTCCTTGGCTTGCTGAGTCCTTGGTATCTGTTAGCGGAACTGCTCTTTGTGCCCTTAGCTCTGCTGGGGTTGTGGGATCTCAACCAGAAGCAGCACAGCATCCTGCGTAATTTTCCCATCCTGGGGCACTTCCGGTTCATCATCGAAGATATTGGTCCCGAGCTTCATCAGTACCTTGTCGAGGACAACACCAGCGGCAAGCCGTTTGACCGTGACACTCGCTCGCTGATGTATCGCCGGGCAAAGGGTGTTGCAGACGAGAAGCCCTTCGGCACCGAGAAAGATGTATACGGCAGTGAGTATGCCTGGATGGCGCACTCAATCGCCCCGCACCCTGTGGTGAAAGACGCCGGCAAGAATCTGCGGGTCACCATTGGAGGCCCAGACTGCACGCAGCCATATTCCTCTTCTGTGCTCAACATCTCTGCGATGAGCTTTGGCGCACTCGGCCGTGCAGCAGTGCAAGCGATGAACCTTGGGGCAAAACAGGGTGGCTTTGCGCATGACACTGGCGAGGGTGGGATCTCTCGCTACCACCGTGAAAATGGCGGAGACCTCATCTGGCAGATTGGAACGGGCTACTTCGGGTGCCGAACTGATGAGGGTGCGTTCGACCCTGAAAAGTTCGCAGCAAATGCAACTGACCCGCAAATCAAGATGATCGAAATCAAGCTTTCTCAGGGAGCAAAACCCGGCCACGGTGGCATTCTTCCTGCGGCCAAGGTCACCGAGGAAATTGCCGAGGCTCGGCAGGTGCCGGTTGGCAAGACTGTCTTCTCTCCGACCTACCATCAGGCCTTTTCTGACCCACGGGGACTCTGCATGTTCATTGCACAACTCCGGGAGCTTTCTGGTGGAAAACCAGTCGGCTTCAAATTGTGCGTTGGTCACCCTCTCGAGGTCATGGCAATTGCTCATGCCATCATCGACACAGGAATATGCCCCGACTTCATCGTTGTGGATGGCGGCGAGGGCGGCACGGGCGCCGCGCCGCTTGAGTTCTCTGACTCGATGGGCTTCCCACTTCAGCCGGCGCTCGTCCTGGTGCATAACGTCATGGTTGGGGCAGGCCTGCGCGACAAACTCAAAATCGGAGCGAGCGGCAAAATGGTGACGGCCTCTGCAATCGCAAGCTCCATGGCTCTCGGGGCAGATTGGTGTAACTCGGCTCGAGGGTTCATGTTTGCGGTGGGATGCATACAGTCACAAAAGTGCCAGACCAACACGTGCCCGGTGGGAGTCACTACACAGAACCCCAAATTGCAGAGAGCACTTGTCGTGCCAGATAAGGCAACACGAGTGCATCAGTTCCACGACAACACCGTGGAAGCTTTGGCAGAAATGATCGCTGCCATGGGCCTCGATCACACCTCTCAGCTACACCCGTCAATGATTTTCAAGCGCTTTAGCGACGGCAAAGTTGACGCGATTAGCCATCACTATCAGATCCTCAGCCCCGGTTCGCTTATAGGTGGCACTGCGCCAGAGCTTGAGCAGTTGGGGTGGGATATCAGCACGTCGGATAACTTCATGCCGCCAGGATTGCCTCAGTCCGGCGTGCCCATTGTGGCAACCGCAACCTCTGAATCGAATGGCTGAATCACATGATTGATCTTGCAACTTACGTTCCTATGGGAGACAAGAAGAACTCAGGCTTCTTCGAGGAGTACCTGCCGAAGGTGTTTGCGCGCAGAGCCGATTCGGGGCTCGATGAGATTGTGGATCGCATGGCGGCGGTGGTGGTTCAAGTCGAGCACGGTGACGCCATCAAATACATTGCAGAGCTTGCGCTCATGGGCCCGTACCGACTCGTAGATGCCCGGATGACTGACACCCACAAGGTGTACTTGTTGCAGTCACAACCTGAGTTCCCCCGCATGGTCGTGCTTGAACCGCTCGTGTCCTCATTCGAAGACGAGGTCACTCGCTGGAACATGTTGTACCCGCTGGCTGCAGCAAAGCCCAACGCCCGCTACATCGGCGAGATTTATACGGCAACCTCGGTCGCCGCAGTTCGCTCAGCGCTCGAACCTCAAGGTGTGCGCTTTGTCTATGAAGGAGAGACTGCAAATCCCTTTTACTGTGGCGAGCATCTGAACTTCACGTTCTTGTCAGACTTCACATATAACCGGGTGGGTTATGTTGACGTTCCGCTCGACAGTCTTGAGGGGCTGAATCTGGGCGATAAATTGCAGATCTCTTCAGAGAGTCAAGCCTTAATAGAGTCCTCGGAGACCCTGCAGGCTGAGCATGGAATTGCAGACAAGGTTCTGGGGATTGATCATCTTGCAACGCGAATCTTGGCAGGCGAACGTGAAGACGCACTTCTTGAGTACCTCACGATGGTTCCCTATTACTTCTGGGGGGCGTACAACATCGCAGAGATGAACTCATCGACCAACGTGACTCGTCACCCCGATGTCGCTGACGACAAGCTGAGTCCAGCTCGGGTCTTTACAGCGAACAACACCCCGGCCATTGTGAACTCATTCGAGAACCTACCGATGCCCACCGAAGACTTTGTTCGTAACTTTGGGCGGCGCATGCATCACATGGCCTATGAGGTTGGCGATGGCGATATCAATGAGATGAAGAACGTGGACTACGTGGTGAGCGAACTGACCAAGCTAGGAACCCCGTTCTTGGCTGGGGTGGTCGGAGAGTGCAAAGACGAGCCCAACCTGAAGCAGATCTTCTCAAAGAGTTCGCCCTACTCCATGTTGATTACTGAGTATGTCGAGCGTTGCCACGGCTACGAAGGGTTCTTTACGCGAGACAACGTTGCAGCGCTCACTGCGGCTGCCGGCGCATCGGAACGCTTTGAACACGGTCAGGTTTTCGATTGATCTACGCTCACCCCGGGGTCTTGTAGGTGGCCTCGGCCGCCTTCTGGGCCGCAGTTGGTTCCTCGGCGTTAGTGATCGGCGCACTGATCGGGTTCTTTGTCCCCGTATCGTCGCGCGTGCTCGGCCTGATTATGGGTTTCGGAGCGGGGACCTTGCTGAGTGCAGTCTCGTTTGAACTTGTCTTGCAGGCCTATGAGGAGGTCAAAGACGCCTCGGTCGTAGTCGGCCTCGTTGCAGGAGCAGTGGTTTTTTGGGCCGGAGACAGGTTGCTTGAACGGTTTACTCCAAGCGGAGAAGACCCGGTCGTTGGAGCAACCGTTTCGGGGCCATCGCTAGTACTTGGTGCAACCCTTGACGGTGTGCCCGAGTCAGTGGCGATTGGGCTGACGCTGTTGGGTGGCGGCTCTGTGAGCGTGGCGATGGTGGTCGCTGTGTTCTTGTCAAATATGCCAGAGGGAATGGCTGCTTCGGTTGGTTTGCGCAACGCAGGGCATTCCCGTGCACGGATCCTCTGGGTTTGGTCCGGGATTGTTGCCATGTCGGTTGCAGCGGCCGCCATTGGCTACGGCCTCTTGGGCAACGCTTCTCCAGACCTCGTGGCGAGCATTCAGGCTTTTGCTGCCGGATCGATACTGGCCATGTTGGCCAATACGATGATGCCCCAAGCCTTTGCAAACGGCGGCAGAGAGGTCGGACTCGTCACCGTTTTTGGGTTCATTCTGGCTTCGGCACTCGCCACCTTGGGCTAGCTCGGCTCACCTAGTTTTCTGGCCTGACCCGGGCGAAGTGGTCAGTCTTCATCCTCGAGATCGATGATGATTCGTGAGGGGCGATCGTGATGCATATACGCGAAGCTCCAGTTAGCTACAGCAACGGCGCGATTTTCTGCCCCGCTGAGAAGTGCCAGGTGAACGGTGCCCCAGACCAAAGCCGCTGCGGTTCCAGTCATGTGAACATCAGGTGGCAGCGCTGCGACTGCAGCCTTGCGGCCAATGGTTGCCATGCTGCCTTTGTCTAAGTATGTAAAGGGCTCTGGTTCTTTGTGCTTGCGCGTCATGCGGTCAATGGTCTTGCCCACGTGCTCGCCGGCTTGCAGGGCCACTGAACCAAGCTGCGGAAGTACCTTGTTGGTCTTTGTGTCGGTTGTCCAAGCCAGATCTCCGATAACAAAGACCTCTGGGTGATCGACAAGATGCAACATCGGCTCGGTGGGAACCCGACCATGTTGCAGGTCATCAGACAGTGCGCTCGCTAAGGGAACCGCAGACAGCCCCGCTCCCCAGACAGTGGTATGGGCTTTGAGTGTCTCTCCCGAGTTCAAGGTGACAGACGTGGGAGCGATCTCAGTAACTGATTCACCAAGCCGCACCTGTACCCCACGCTCCTCAAGTGCCTCTTTGGTGTAGTCGCTTAATCCTTGATTGAACATGGTGAGCAGGCGGTCTCCGTACTCAACCAGAGTGATGGTTGCGTCAGCCACGGGTAGGCGCGGAAAGTCGCGAGCTAGCGAGGAGTAGTACAACTCGGCCATTGCGCCCGCCGTCTCGACTCCGGTTGGGCCACCACCAACGATCACCATATTCAAAGCGCCGGACTCGACGAGTTCGGGTGACCTATCTGCGGCCTCAAATTTGCTCAGAACCTGATGCTTGAGTTTCACGGCGTCATTGAGGGTGTACAGCGGGAAGGAGTGCTCTTGTGCACCACTGATGTTGAGGAAGTTTGCTTTCCCCCCAAGAGCGACAATCAGGTAGTCATAGTGCTGAGGCTCCCAGTCTGTGAAGCTCACCACTTGGTTCTCAAGGTCAATTCCAGCAACGGTTGCTTGTGTGAATGACAGATTGTGTTGTCGATCCACAAAGGAGCGCACGGGGTACCCAACGGTTGTTGGGTCGAGGACGTCGGTGGCGACTTGATAAAGCAGCGGCCGAAAGGTGTGGTAGTCGTGCTGGTCAACCAACACGATGTCGACCGGTGCTTTCTTCAGTTTGGAAACTGCACCGATGCCGCCAAAACCCGCACCGAGAATAAGGACTACTGGTCGATCAGACATCCGGTCAGGGTAGTTCGGCCAGCGTGGTACCCGGAGTGGCTTTAGCAGTTTCCTGCTGAGGGCATATGTAATACCGCTGGTACTGAGTTGAAACAATTTAGAAACAATGACCCTGAAACCTGTGGAAGTTCGCTCGTAAGCCGAGTGCACGTTTCGACACAACGACCCAACAGGGGGCAGAGCATGAATTCCGGTGATATTGCGTGGGTCCTGATTGCTTCGGCACTGGTGTTGTTTATGACACCGGGGTTGGCTTTCTTTTATGGGGGGATGGATCGCAGCCGCAATGTGCTGAACATGCTGATGATGAACTTCTGGTGCCTGCTTACGATTCCAGTTTTGTGGGTCATTATCGGCTACTCGATCGCCGGAGGAGATACTCAGGCGAGCTGGTTTGGTGGCTTCGATGCAGCGTTCCTGAACAACATGAGCATCGCTTCGGGAGAGGGGGTGGGCAGCCTGCTGACCGTCATTTTCTTGGGAATGTTTGCTGTGATCACTCCGGCACTCATCTCTGGTGCTGTGGCCGATCGAATGAAGTTCGCCGCATGGGCCATCTTTGCTCCCGTCTGGATGCTGCTGGTGTTTGCGCCTGTATTCAAGTGGGTCTACGGCGGATGGCTCGGGGTGCGAGGCTCGCTTGACTTTGCTGGCGGAACAGCGATCCATGTGAACGCCGGTATCGCTGCACTTGTGGCGGTCATGATTCTCGGCAAACGCAAGGGCTGGCCTAAAGAAGGCCACCCGCCGCACTCCATGCCCTTGGTGATGATTGGAACAGGCATTTTGTGGTTCGGCTGGTTTGGCTTTAATGCGGGATCTGCGTTGCACGCCAATGGGCAAGCTGTTCAAGCGTTTATGAATACCTTCTTGGCCGCTGCCGCCGCTGGTCTCGCTTGGGCGGTTGCTGAGCGAGTCAAAGACGGTCACGTCACCAACCTCGGTGCTGCATCAGGCATCGTGGCGGGCCTTGTTGCGATCACTCCGGCCTGCGGGTATGTGTCATCGATGTCTGCAATCTTTATTGGTCTGGCAGCTGGGCTGATTTGTTGCTTTGCAGTGCATCTGAAGTTCCGCGCTGGCTATGACGACGCACTTGACGTTGTGGGAGTTCACTTCGTGGGTGGCCTTGTTGGCTCGCTCATGATCGGGCTCTTTGCCGATGCGGAGTATTTCGGCGCCGAGCACATGAACGGACTTTTCTATGGTGGCGGCTTCCGATTGCTTGGCGAACAGGCCATCGCAAATGGCGTGACGATTGTGTACTCGGCGATTGTTACAGCACTCATTCTTCTAGCGCTCAAAGCCACCATCGGCATTCGGGTTTCTGAAGAATCCGAAGAGAATGGCCTCGATCTCTCGGAGCATGCTGAGACGGCCTACCGCTCAGATGACTCGATCATGGAACGGGCCTAGATCGGTCTGGGCCTAGAAGCGTTCACAGAGTGGCAACATGGAAGAAACCATGGAGTTAGCTCTGCTGCATAGCTTCAGTATGTGAGCAATCAAGCCGAGCCCGTTCAGCCAGAGAATCTGCCTGGCTTTGACGGAATCGAACTGCTTCGTTGGCCCGAGCAAGAGCCGGTTCGGCGTTCATTGGATCGCGCTGGTATTCCTCGCATTCTTGTGTTGTCGAACAGCAGCCAACCCCCCGAAGACCTTGGCTATGACGAGGATTGGATCCGAGCGCCCTATCGAAGTGATGACCTCTTGGCTCGAGTTCGACGCTTGGCACGGTCACTGAGTGAGCAATCCACGCTTGAGTTTTGGCTAGACGATCAGCGGGTGCTGCACCGCGGCAGCCGCATTGCGGTGCTCACAGTCTTCGAGGCTGTGGTCGCTAAAGCGTTACTTGCTCAACCGGGTGAGACGGTGCGCCGATCTGTGTTGGAGCAGAGCCTGTGGCCGACTGAGTCGCCGCCAGGCCCGCGTGCCGTCGATGCAGTGATCTATCGGTTGCGCAGCCGCTGTCGCGGTCTTGGCCTGACCATCAGGACTGTTCGTGGAGAGGGTTTTCTGCTGCAAGCCGCGACGAGTCACAGAGATGACCGAACCTAGAGAGAGCAAGTCGTTCAGCTAGGCACGGTTTCGGGCAGGGAGGGTTTCGGGCAGACTATCTAGGTGTCTGACTCTGTCGTTCCAGAACCTTCGGGTGTACCTCTGTCTGTAGGGCCTGCGCAGGCAGGTTCAGCGTTGTTTGAACCGGCGCAGCTTGGACCTCTCACGCTTCGGAATCGTGTGATCAAAGCAGCAACGTTTGAGGGGGTCACGCCGGAGGGGCTGGTCACTGACTCACTGATTGATTTCCACCGCCGAGTTGCTGCTGGTGGGGTTGCAATGACCACCGTTGCGTACCTCTCGGTTGCCGCCGAGGGCCGCACACACGCCGAGTGCATTCAGCTTGTACCCGCTGCCGTTCCCGGGCTCCGCAGGCTGACCGATGCAGTTCACTCAGAGGGTGCGCTAGCTGCTGCACAGATCGGCCATGCGGGGCCAGTAGCCAACGCTGCGTCGAACCGTGCTCAGTCGATCTCGCCGAGCCGCATGTTTAACCCGCTAGGGATGCGCCGAACCCGTGCTGCCACCGAACCCGATATTGCCAGGATCACTTCCGACTATGCCAGCGCTGCTCGACTCTGCGTTGAAGCCGGCTTTGATGCGCTAGAGATCCACCTTGGTCACAATTATTTGCTGAGCGCGTTCCTCAGCCCAAAGTTCAACACCCGCACAGACCGCTTTGGTGGCTCGTTAGAGAACCGCGCTCGGTTCGCCCGACAGGTTGTGCTTGCCGTTCGAGAAGCCGTGGGTACCTCAGTTGCAGTAACAGCAAAACTCAATATGGTTGACGGGTTCCGCGGTGGATTGGGAATCGACGAGAGCATTCAGGTTGCTCAGTGGTTGCAAACAGACGGCGGCCTTGACGCACTTGAGCTCACGGGAGGAAGTTCGCTCGCGAATCCCATGTTTTTGTTCAAGGGGCGGGCGCCGCTCAAGCAATTCGGTGCCACGTTGCCTTGGTATCTACGGCCAGGTTTCAAGCTAGTAGGCAAGAAATTCCTGCGCAGCTACCCCTATGAAGAAGCGTACTTTTTGCCCTTAGCAAAACAAGTTCAAGCTCAAGTTGAACTGCCACTGATTTTGCTGGGTGGAATCAGCAAACTCGAAACTGCTCAGGCAGCAATCGCTGATGGGTTTGCCTTTGTTGCCATGGGTCGAGCACTGCTGCACGACCCTGATTTGCTCAACAAATACCAAGCCGGAACGGCAAGCAGCTCGGGTTGTGTGCACTGCAACCGCTGCATGCCCACCATCTATACAGGCACCCGCTGCCCGCTGATAGAGCCCCGCCCTGGCGATGACCCCATTGTCGGGTGGCAAGAGGCGTTGGCGTAGGCCGCTCTACGAGTGGCGAGCCCCAAACCTCAATCTCGTTCGGCCGTTCCACCAGTTGCGGAGCTTCTGCGGATTCTTGACGCCCAGATAGGCAACAAAGAGGACCTTCTGGAACGGGTTGTAGTCATTCGAGAATCGCCGCAGTGGACGAGGGAGCGCATGCAGGTGCTTTGGGTCGACCTCAACAAGATGCCAATGAAGCTTGATTGGCTTGCTTGTCATCAAGCTTCCATCAAAGCCCGAGTAGATGAAACAGCGAGCGTCGCTGTCGTCTCTCAGGTCATCAAGACTGGGCCTCTGTGTGCCCAACACCAACGCAGTGAGATCTTGGCGAACGAACAGCAAGTTCGTGGCAGTCAGAGCGACAAGGTCGTAGCCCTTCTTGCTTGCTACGCCGATAATTGACAGAGCACTTGAGCCTTGTTTCACCGAAAAATCGGCGGGCTGCACGTACTCAACTTCGTTAGGTATTGCTCCGTTGAACTCAATACAGATGACCTTTGGGGCGATGGATTGTAGGGACTCCAAGATGTGGATATCGCAGCCGTCAATGTCTATCGACAAGAAGTCGAAATCGCTCGGGCAAGGTGACGACGCAAGTAGATCCTCAAGCCGGGTCGGTTGAGTGAGTCCGACGAAAGCGCACAGAGCCGTGACCGAGCTAGAGGGGAAATTGTTCCGAAGCTGCTCGGCACGATCCGCATCACCTTCGATCAGCACTGCATTCCAGCCATGATCTCGAATCAGGCTGCAGGTATTTGAGAGGTACTCGCCGTCCCATGCGCCGAACTCGACGCACCACCGTTTGCTTTGGACGTCCGTCTGGATGCGCCGAAAAATCTCTTGGAGTATTCCATCTTCACCGGATTGTGAGTAGCGGTTGCCGGCAAAATCGGCGAGAGAGCTGGAATCATTCACGGAGCAAGATTAGCCAGAGCTACTTGAAACTGCGGGATAGCTTTGGCACTGATGGTGGGCACGTTGACCTTGGGAACCGAGAGTTTTGATGTTGCGGTGATTGGTGCCGGGGCAATGGGCTCGGCTGCTGCATGGCAACTGGCCCGACGCGGTCACTCAGTGGTGCTGCTCGAGCAGTTCGATGCGGGTCATTCCCATGGCTCCTCGCATGGTGCAACACGCATCTTTCGAGTCGCGTACCGCGATCCAACCTATGTGCAACTCGCGAGTGAGTCGCTGCGTTCTTGGGCCGAGCTAGAACGCGAGTCGGGAGAGGTTCTGCTCGAGCAGTCTGGTCAGATCGATCACGGAGACCCCGCTGCCATCGAGGAGGTTGCAGGCAATCTTGAAGCAGCAGGATTCGCAGCGCAGCGACTGAGCCCCGATCAGGCTCAGGCACTCTGGCCTGGTATGCGCTTTGATCAAGCAGTGGTTCACTCTGGAACCGGCGGAAGAGTCTTTGCGGATCGAACATTGCAAGCGTTGCACCGATGCGCTGCCGCTCGGGGAGTGTCCGTGCTTTTTAATGAGCCAGTTCAGGCGATTGACTCTGCAGCCGATGGAGTGATCCTGCGAACGCCTCACCGCAACATTCGGGCACGGCTACTGGTGCTTGCCGCTGGAGCTTGGGTGGAAGAGCTCTTGCCGGGCGAGTTTGAGCTTCCCAAGTTGACCGTGAGCGAGCAGGTTCCCGTCCACTTCCGCAGGCGTGACCCCTCTGTGCGCTGGCCCAGCTTTTTACACCACATGCACGCAAAGGCCGAAGCCTTGACCTTCGGCGCATACGGAATGGAATCGCCCTTAGCTGATCTAGGCCTAGCTACTGCTGGGAGCGATATTGCTGGGCTTGACGGAGTCAAGGTGGGCGTCGATAACGCGACCGATATTGATCAGGTAGTGGCCTACGTTCAGAAATGGCATCCGGGCCTTGACCCAAACCCGGTGAGTTCTTCAAAATGTCTCTTTACCTCCACGGCCGATCAGCAGTTTGTTCTGCGGCGCCAAGGCTCTGTGGTGGTCTGCTCAGCATGTTCAGGGCATGGGTTCAAATTCACTCCCATGATCGGCGAGTTAGTCGCCGACCTCTGCGAGGGACTCGCATCTCAGTACGAGTTCTCATTCACTTCTTGACAGTTGGCGATTGGAATCGGCGAGCACTGCAAAAGCAGCTTGCGCATTGTCTGCGGACCGGTCAAAATGGCAAATCACAAACTTGTAACTTGCAGCTTCGGTCGCAAGTATCAAGATGTAAAAAGCCTGAGCCACACGCAGATCACGTTGAAGCAGAAGAGGAACTAGCTAATGAACGAGACCGATGAAGACAAGAGTTGGCAGATGTTGTCAAACTGCCTCGGCGTAGATCCAGACCTTTTCTTTCCCGAGCGTGGGGCCTCGACCAAAGATGCCAAGGCTGTGTGCCAAGGATGCATCGTGCGTGAGGATTGCTTGGAATATGCACTGACGAACCGAGAGAAGTTTGGTATTTGGGGCGGACTCAGCGAGCGCGAGCGTCGTCGCATCCGCCGCGAGCGGGCGCAGGCTCGCACCCTGACTGCTCAGCACCAGACCGCGTAAGTTCTGAAAGAATTTTTGGTCCAAGGGCTCAAGTAATCGCAGATTCGTCCGATAGGGATAGCTCAACCGGGGGGTTGAATCCGTTGAAGCGGTCAAATGGGGGTTTCCATGTTGGACACAGTGCTCGGGGAATCTGGGCTCGCCACTCGTGAAGATTGGGTTGAAACCGAGTGCCAGACAGAGCGCTCGGTAGGCAGTGAGTCCGAGATTGCTGTTGAGGTCTGGTGTGCGTACTCGCAGCGCTGGGTGCAGGGGTTCCGCCTTCATGAGACGCTGAGTGACGGCAAACTAGTTCTACTCGGCCGAGACAGCGAGGCCGTCTTGCCGGCGGCCTTCGACCCGGAGTCTGTTCGGTTTTCAGCCGCAGAACGAAGCAACTTGTTTCTAGCGAGTTAGTTCTGATGCTGAGCTCGTTCTGCCGCTGAGCCAATAAAGTGAACAGTGTTAACCTGAAGGTTCGCCGAGGGTTTGGAGAACTCTGTGACTGCTACGGAACATGCTCATCTTGTTGGCAACGTAACCAACGAGCGAGACCAGCCGATGCTGTCGGGCCTCTTCACTCCGCTTGCAACTGAGTCTGATGATGTTGCACTTGAGGTCACGGGTGATCTGCCCGCTGGACTGAGCGGCATGTACATCCGTAATGGGCCAAACCCCTTGTTTGAACCTCGTGGCGGGTACCACATGTTTGATGGTGATGCCATGTTGCACAGAGTCGTATTTGGTGACGGTCAACCCGTGTATCGGAGTCGCTGGATTAGAACCTCTGCGCTTGAGGCAGAGATTGCGGCCGGGCGTTCGCTCTATGGCGGCTTGGGCGGATTACACCTGCCCTCTAGGAAAGAGGTGGGCACTGCGGGAGCAATCAAGAATCCAGCGAACACCAACATCATCGAGCACGCCGGCAGATTTCTGGCTCTCTACGAGGCTGCTCCGGCAACAGAGGTCACAGCCGAACTCGAGACCGTTGGGTTGCAGACTTTCGGCGGTCAGTTAACTGGCCCGTTTACTGCGCATCCAAAAGTTGACCCACGAACAGGCGAGCTGCACGCGTTCTCGTACCTTTCCGAGCCTCCCTTTCTGCAGTATCACCAGATTGACTCATCGGGCGAGCTTGTTCGCACCGTCGACATAGAGCTGACCGAGGCCGTGGTCATGCACGACTTTGTGGTCACCGAGAACTATGTGGTCTTTGTTGACTCACCGCTTCTGATGGATCTTGAGTCAGCGCTGAATGGGGGGTCGATGTTTCGCTGGGAGCCTGCTCACGGAACTCGTATTGGGGTGTTGGCACATGGCGAGGATGAAGTTCGTTGGTTCCAAACCGAGGATGCGTATGTCAATCATTTTTGGAACGGTTGGGTTGAAGATGGCGTGCTCACCTTCTCCGGCTCAGTCCTGACAGGCGAGGCATACTCCACAAGCGAGAACAGCGCGATGACGACCGAAGGGGCGCAGGCTGATCCCGGCACGCCTACTCGCTTTAGCGTGAACTTCAGCTCTGGAGCTGTACTGCAAGAGCAGCTTGACGACCTAGGCGGCGACTTCCCTCGTATCAACGAGCAGTACTTGGGAGTGAAGAACCGCTACCGCTACATGGTTGCGTTCTCTGGAGTACCGGATGTGATTGGTCATTTCGACACAGTGGTGAGCTATGACGACCTGAGCGGCGAGCGTGCAACGTGGTTCGCCGGCCCCGGAATGGTTGTCGGCGAGGCAGTATTTGTCGCAGACCCTGAGGGTGACAACGAGAACGATGGCTGGTTGATCGCCGTGGTGAGTCCGCGCGGCTTGGCAGCAGATTCGCTGATCAGTGATTCTCTTCGGAGTGACTTGGTTGTCATGGACGCCCGGGATGTGGCTGCTGGGCCTATTGCTCGCGTACATCTTCCAGAGCGCCTACCCTTCGGCTTCCACGGCGGCTACTTTGCCCTGCGTGCCGCTGATTCCTGACTTTCGGATTCGTGACTTGCGGATTCGTGGCTTGCGGATTCGTGGCTTGCAGAACACTGACCTAAGAAGGAGTTCGGATGGCTGAGCTGATTTTGGATTCGCTACAGCGACGCATGGCAACAATGCATTCGCTCTACTACCAGGCTGTGGATTCGATGACCCTAGATCAGGTGAATCATTTCGAGCGTGAGGGAGTGTTGCCGATTGCTTTCTCACTCTTTCACTACACACATATGCAAGACACCACGTTTATGGTGGTCTCAGGCGAACTTCCCATCTGGAACGAGCAGTGGCAAGAGCGAGTGCAGATGGCAATTGATGACAACGGTAAGGAACGCACCGTTCACGAGATGGTTCAGCAACGAATCGGCAACTACGAGGAGTTCAAGGACTATCAGCGAACCGTCTTTGGCCGCACCGAGGGTTGGCTTGCGCTGCTTGATCCTGATCGCCTGAGAGAGGTACTTATCCCTCGGCCGTTCCCCGAGGTAGTCGCAAGCACGTACAGCGCTCGCTGCGCTGGACCCGAGGGGATCACGGTGCTTGATGCCATTGAGTGCTGGCATTACCAGCATGGTCTTCGCCACATGGGCGAGATCGAACTTGCTCGTGGCCTTGCCGGAGTTGGCCTTGACGCACCCTTGGGCCGCGCCGGGATGACTAGCTAATCGAACAACGATGACAAAACTGAACTGCGTGGATCCAGGACATACATTCCCGAAGAAATATGGCCCAGACCCACGCAGTCAGAATGAGATAAAAAGCAGAATTAGATAAAGAAGCCGACGATCTTGGCGATCGTCAGAATCTCGTCTGCGGTGCAGCCGGTGCTGAAGATGGCAACCATCCCCATGAGTGCACCAGTTGACGCAAAGCGCTTGGCTTTTGGTGACATCTTGAACTTCGGTGAAGTAGTAATAGCTGACATATGAACCCCGCTCAGTTAGTGGATTCTGAGGAAGTTAACAAGTTTCATGAAGCACTGCGCTGAATCTTGCATTTTTCTAAAGTTTCTGCGGCCCCAGAATTAGTTAGACAGCAATTCTGCTCACCGACCTTGTCGGCGGGGTAGCTATGTGTAAAGCTAGTTTCCATGACCTCGGAGAGTTCGACAGAAGCAACCGAGCCCACCTTTCGACACCTTGATGACCCAGAGGTGACCTGGCAGCAGGTCAAGCGTCAACGCAACGCCGACGGCAGTGAGTCATCTGTGTGGGAGAAATGGCTGGCATGTGCTGCTGACCCTCAGTATCTGACGCTCTATGCCAAATATGACCCAGGGATGATTGTGCGGCGGCACGGCCACTTCAGCCCGCATGTCGTGATGATCCTTGAAGGCGGCGCATGGTTTGGGCAGCGCTGGTGTCCAGCCGGAACCCACATTGAACTTCCAACAGGTGCAGCCTTTGGCCCGATTCGCGCTGGTGACGAGGGGGCTGTCATGTTTGAAGTGATGATGGGGGACCCACGCTCTTGGGGGGAGCAACCCGAGTTGTTCGAGCGCGCCTTGGCCGAGCAGGGGGCAGAGCCCTTGCCAGATGTTGAGCTTGAGTACCCCGACTGGCTCACTGACCTGCGAAGTCTTTGGGCCTCGCCCGGCGAGAATTCCAGCAACGCAAACCCACCACATGCTGACCCACTGCTTACCGAACCACTACATACCGAACCACTGCATACCGAACCACTACCTAGCGAAGAGAGATAACACGTGACCGCAACACTTCCCACTTCCTCAGTTACCCCAGCCGAGAGTGATCTTCCGCTCATCATTTCGGTGGATGATCACATTTTGGAGCCTCGCACCCTGTGGCAAGAGCAGTTGCCGCCCAGCCTGCGTGAGCGGGGACCGCGAGTTGTTCGAGAGAAAGTGTCACTCGAGTTCAAGGGTGGCCACTACGGGTTCACCCGCGGAGACGAGGCGGGCAAGCTCTGCGATCTGTGGCTCTTCGATGACCTCGTCATGCCAACCGGGTTGCTGCATGCCGCAGTGGGTTATGCCGATGAGGATCAGATCAACGTACCTGCCATCTATGAGGACTTCCGACCCGGCACCTATGACCGCAGTGCACGACTCATCGACATGGACCAGAACCATGTGCAAGCTGCGATCAACTACCCCAACACGTTTCCGCGCTTTGCCGGGCAGGGCTTTGCAGAGCGGGCCGACAAAGACCTAGCTCTGGCTTGTTTGCAGATATACAACGACTGGATGATTGAGGATTGGTGTGGCGGTGAGGGCGCTGGTCGATTGATTCCGCTCACCCTTGTACCGCTCTGGGACCCAGCGCTTGCCGCTGCAGAGGTGCGACGCTGCGCTGCCAAGGGAAGCTACGCCATTGGCTTTTCAGAGAATCCGTCCAAGCTTGGCTGCGCATCCATGCATAGCGGCGAGTGGGACGTTTTGTGGGATGCCTGCATGGAGTCAGACACAACGGTCTCGATGCATATCGGTTCCTCCTCCAGCATGCCCTCAACGAGTGCCGACGCTCCGCTCGGAGTGTCAATGGCTTTGAGTTCGCAAAATGCTCAGGGCTCGCTGACCGACTGGGTGTTCTCCGGAACGCTGTCTCGCTTCCCGCAACTCAAGATTGCTTTTGCCGAGAGCCAGATTGGATGGATGCCGTACTTGATTGAGCGGATGGACATCGTGGCCAGCGAGGGTGCTGCCGCCGGCGTGCATCTTGACGAACTGCCTAGCGAGATTGTCAAAGGTCGCGTGTGGGGGTGTGTATTTGATGACCAGCACGGCCTGAAGAGTCGCGATGCCGTTGGCCTTGAGCACATTCTCTTCGAGACTGACTATCCCCACACTGATGGCACCTGGCCAGAGTCGCGTTCGGTGGCTCATCGGCTCTGCGCCGGTGCCGGCATGGACGCATCAGAGTGCTACGAGTTCTTGAGAGGTAATGCCATCCGCGCCTATGGACTTGAACGGTTCGGGATCAGTGCCTGACAACTCCGGTGATGGGTTGCTTGGCGCGATTATTCGGTTGAATCTCTCGGTCAGCCACGTATTGGAGCAAATCGCCGAGCGTGCTGGGCTGACGATGGCCGACTACTTGGTACTCGGAGTGATTCGCGGTGGTAAGGCAGGCCGCAGCGCTCCAACTGCGATTGCCGACATTCTTGGTCGTACCACCGGCGGGATGACACTCACTCTGGATCGCCTAGTTGCAGCCGGGCTAGTCGTTCGTTCACCAGATCCCGACGACGGTCGTCGAGTTGTAGTTGAGCTCACTCCACAGGGTTTAGACCTAGCGCTTCAGGTCAACGCCGAATTGCACGCTTGGGAGACCGGGCTTGTTCTGCCAGGCGATAGCTCGGAAGTCATGCAACTGATCGAAGCCCTCAACGCTGCAATGCACAGTCGTTCGCACTAGCTGTCGAGCCTCATAGCGCCCCAACAAACCAGCTGGGGCTGATTACTGCAGGTCGAACTCCACGCTGAGCGGAGCGTGGTCAGACCAGCGTTCGCCGTAGCTGGGGGAGCGGTGAACAGTGGCCGAGCGTGCCAAGTCTGCTAGTTCAGGTGTGGCGATCTGGTAGTCAATGCGCCATCCAGCGTCGTTATCAAACGCTTGACCTCGGTAGGACCACCAGGTGTAAGGACCTGGTCCTTCGCCTGCGAGCGAGCGGCCAAGGTCTACCCATCCCAGCTGGTCAATGAGCTCGTCTAGGTAGGCGCGCTCATCAGGGTGAAACCCGGCGCGTCCAATGTTGCCGCGCCAGTTCTTTATATCAACCTCATGGTGTGCCACGTTCAAGTCGCCGGTAAACAAGACGTGATTGCCAGCTGATCGAAGCTCCGTCAGGCGAACGATTCCGTCTCGCAGAAAGGCGAGCTTCT